>Ga0209086_10000004_pt1 | contig 227352 bp, 288 predicted proteins | sample M_130207_XF_Meta_FD_187312 | JGI IMG/M metagenome (GOLD analysis project Ga0209086, IMG submission 187312) | Freshwater microbial communities from Lake Montjoie, Canada to study carbon cycling - M_130207_XF_MetaG (SPAdes) (version 2) | ecosystem: Environmental > Aquatic > Freshwater > Lake... | reverse complement strand
GCTGCCGTGGATCCAAGAATTCCTTGTGGAGTGTGTAACTCAATGAGGCTTCGAGATGAACATTCTAAAATATGGGTATATACTACAAAATATTTAGACTTATTAACTGAAGTACCTTATATAGGTCCTTACATGAAGTATGTTTCTAAATTTTTCCAGTTAGTGGCGAGTAAATTGTCTGTTAAGCCCGCGGCTGCCGCTATGCCAAGCACGATGAAAAAATCTTGTGGTTCTCCGGGATGTAAAAATCATACGGTGGCCAGTCCACAAGCCTCGATGAATACTCTAAATTCACATCGAGATAATGGTATTAAATCTAATCAAGAAGAAATTAATAAACATCAAATTAATTTAGGCAAGTCTGCAGATTTCTTAGTTTCTACTAAAAATGGTTGTGTTATAAACATCGGATTGGCTAAAAATGAACAAGATGTTCATTTTACCAAAGATTATCACGCAATGCAAACTGGATCTGGTGTGGGTCAAAACGGAGTGTATCCAGTATCTATAGGAAATTGTCCTCGAGCTATTTATGCACAACCAGTTCAGCTCACAGATGCTAATTTATATGTAAATGTTTCAGAAAAATTTACAGTCAATGCTGGCGCCCCGGGTATTCGTTTAGAAACTAAGGGGCTAATAGATGTGTCTGGAGGAAGTGTAGAAATACATGCACAAGCCGGAGAAGCTCTTCTCAGTTCTGGAAATAAAACTACAGTTTCTGGAAAAATGATTCATTTGGTAGCAAATGACCGAAGTGGAGACGGTGGAATTGTTATAGATTCTGACAGGTGTCATGTAAATGGAAATATATCAACTAGTAAAAATATTCACGCAACTGGCTCCCTTAGTATAGACGGAGCTGCCCATATACCGTTTTTACATTGTCCATCAATGTCGGCTCCTGTTACGCCAACAAAAACTAGTCAAATAGCCACTAGTGTTGGTTATGGAGTAGGTTCTTCTATTGCTTTAAGAACTGCCAGTAACACTAAAGACATGATAGGTAAAGTGGCATTAGACTTGGGATGGATTCTCAGAGCAGATAATATAATGAGCTTCACAATGGGTCTGTATGATCAGGTTATGAATGCTATTACACTAGATCCTATTATCAGTGGATGGTGTTTGGTGGTTACCATAGGATATTCAATATGTGCTGTTGGTGGTGGGCCGGCTTATACTACTGGTTTGTGGGGCGGTATGTGTCCGGTATTTAGTTTTTATCACAATCATCAAATGTTTTCCATGGAACACGGTGGAGAGGTTAGTGTGCCTTTGGGCAATTATTATATGACTCGTGAAGCAACTGCTGGATCTGCTGAGCACTCTACATCTCCAATCCCGGCTCCAGCTGGGGTCAAAGGATCTTTCCCAAGGCCCGGACCTCATTGCAAACCCGGACCGTGTGGTGGTGGAGCAACTTGGTCAAAAGCAAGAAATGAATCTTATGGTCTAGACCCAGAAGATCCATTCAAAGGCAAAAATTACGTAGACAGATACGTAGATCCTAATATGGACCTAATTCCTAACGGTGGACCTGGTGATCCAGGATCTTCTTGGTGGAAATATTTTGTGGTTCCCAATTTACCACCACCAGATGCTGGACCAGATTTCACTGCTGGCGGCAATCCTCGAGTGGACAAACACCCTGGAGACCCACCAGCTGGTACACCATATAAGGGTACAGTTAAGACCCCGAAGATTCTTAATTGCGATTAAGTCATTGTGGTGTAGTCAGGAATCGGTTCTGACAAGTCTCTCATAGCTTCTCGATGGTTGTTGGTAGCAATTATATTACCAACATCCTTTCGAGGGACTGCTAATTCTGCAACGACATAATCCATTTGGTCTTGGTAATATCTTTTTGCTCTAATGTTTGTTAGTTCGCCATTAGTTGGGCCTCGTGACTCACTGACGTGGCGCCAGCCATTATATTTACCTGGTCTAAATCTAGGACCCCCGTCTTTACCCTTGCTGTTGCGCCAACTTGCAGGTCCTGGGCCTCCCTGTTCATTGTTGAAGATGTCCCAATAACCCTCCCAATAAGAAGGTATTAGTCGAATTTGAGTTTTTGCATCCAATAAAGCTTGTTTTCCAAATTGGTTTAATGCTGTATTTGTAAAAAATGTTCCATTATAATACTCTCCAGCAGTACCAACTGTTTCTGGATCTGGTGCTCCGTTAGGGGCACTGGGATCTTCTGTAACAAAATGTCCTATGCCATTTACAGTGTCATTTTCATTATACCAATCAGCATAATAAACCCATTTGTTTGGATTATTAGGATCTCTAATCTCCCAATGCTTGGGTATAAATTTTTCTCGGACAAATTCTTTATACCAAACATACCATTTGAGTCTTAAAAAGAACATACCAGGAGGATTAAGCATTACCGCTTCTACGTCCCATGTCTTAAATTCTTCAATAGATGGAATCCATATAGGAGTCATATAATGATTTTTAATATATGCAACAAAGGCATCCGCATGTCTCTTAAGAGCAGCATTTCTTTCTCGATGAAAATCTTCAACCATTTTCTCGGCACTTGGAGGGGGGATGGTAAATGAAGATCCACTCAAAGAAAATGGAGTACTTTTTATATTGACAGTTGATTCGCCGGTTCCGTCTGAAGTAGTTGTTACATCCACTTGAGAAGCGCCGTTTAAATTATTGAGATAGTTGAGAGTTTCTGCAGATGCTTTTTTAATGATAGTGCCGTCTGCCATACATATGTAGGTATCTTTAATAATTTGCCCACCAGCCTCTACCATTTCTTGCCAAGCATTAATTTTAGGAAGCTGTGTTTGAAACATCTTTTGCAGGGCGGCTCCTAAAGACCATCTAGGATCACCAACTTTTGAAAATGCCGCCAAATCTGGCATTATAGATTTAGGAGTAATTGGAATTTCTGGCTCTGCTAAAATTGGATTAAAATCCGGATCATTCAAGTGATCATTTAGCTTACTCATTAATCGATAATTGATTAGAGGGACTCCGTGTGGTCCATCTGGAGAATCTCCAGCAGCAAAATCATCTGCTCCTATATAAGGATTATTATATTTTAGCTTCATGTCAGTGGGATGAACTCCACCGTGAACTATTGCCTGGTTTTTAATAGAGGCTTTGTGTTCATCTTCACTAGCCAAATTTTTAATTAAGGTCTCGCCGTATTTGTTTTTGTTGAGAGTTCCTGGATAATACTCTTCCCTTTCTCCAGTGGCATGCTCTGTAAAATTACTAGTATATTTGTCCTGCTGAGATGTATTATCTGCAGCCAGTTTAGCTAGATACTCATTATGTGCTTGTAATCCTTTATTATCTGCGTCAGACATATTTAAAATTCTCCTTGTTCATCATCTTCGTCATCTTCGTCATAACTATCTTCAAGATCTAAGAAGTTAGTTTGCTGTTGTTGCATGAATATAGTTTTTAAAAATTCCATCACAGCATCTCGGTCTCTGGCAGAATTTGCATGCTGTACAATAATTCGTTCTCCTTTAGTGTTATAACCAAATAATATATAACTATCTAGATATTCAGTAATAACAGACTTTAATAACATATAATCTCTTTCAGCTATTTGAACATCATTATGATTTTCCTTCATCCATTTATCCAAAGCACTTTTGAGTTCTGCATCATTGATAGAATTAAAAATATTATTTTTAATTTCAGAAATAATTTGAGAGGCAACAGAAGCATCCATGCCAGAAAGAGACGGAACTGCTACAGAGATTTGAAGTTTTTGTGGCCGTGAGACCTGGATTTTTTTATTATTTTTTTTAGGAATTGCCATACGTAGATGCCTTGTTATTGATACCAAATTTAACCAAATATTCAATTAAAACTTCTATAGAACTAGTTTTAATTTTGAATCTTTCTGGCACATATTGCCCACCATCATGAATTTCAAAATATTCTTCTCCTAATTGTTTATGATTGTTATAGCAAGTGACAAAAATTGAAGTGTTTTCTGGATCAATCATAGCGGTCCAGGATCTCGCATCGATTTTACCATAATTATCAAATAGTTTATCCGCGACATATCCACTATCACGCAGCCTCTTTATGAAATAACTACATGTGGTAATTTTGTTTTTTGCCATATAAATATATTTAACAATTTTTACTACTTTACTAGAGCAGAAATGATATATTTAAGTTCCACACCCTCTTCCTCCATATTTTGAAACACAAAGACTTTATATTGAGAATTGTACTTTACTTTAACATTTGTTTTACACTGAGCTAGATTTTTAAACACCTCTAGACTTAAGGGAATCGGCTCATCTATAGGATCTCCTTCAATTACATTGGTAGCTACTAGTGTAATATTATCTACATTTTGAAGGGTCTTATCATTAATTTCTGCAATAAGAGAATCTCCTTTTGAGTAAAAATAAATTTTTGTCATATCAGACGCAAACGCATATGCAGACATGATTTGTTTCAATTTTGATGGTATTAAAACAAATTCTGTATTAAATTTTAATGCTGATATTTTATTTAAATTTACGGGTGCTTCCTTGACAATACTGTCATCTACCAAGTGATATTTAAAATGTGTCTTTTCACCGGATTCTGGATTGTGTAGCTCACAACGAATACTATTAGTATCACATTCCATTGAAAATAATCCGTCTGGTCCTAAGCATTCTAGTCCAGATAGAAACTTTTTAATACTGATTAAATTTAATCGAACTTTTGGATCTACTTTAACCGGAAGTTGGGCTTTGGCATATAAAATAACTGTATTATCTGCGGAACTACACACAGAATATAAAGTATCGTCTACGGCATTTAAAACACAACATTCCGTAAGTCTGTTGATGGGTTTGAGGATCTTTTCCAGATAGCTTTTCGGAAGAGGAATATTAGACATTTAAACTATTTGTTGAAGTTTTCCTTTTCTGTCAAGCTGCAAAATACCTTGCCCATCATACCAGACATTTTGGTTAAATTGGCATTGATTCTTTCCATCAAATTTTTAATAGAAGCAATATCTTCTTCCATTTTTGATGTGATTACTACGGGAGAATTTGCAGAAACTGGAGCAGAAACAATTGGATTTGAAACATTTTGAGCTTGTTGTGTTATGTGTATTTCCACATTTTCTGCGCGAGACAGGGTAGAATTGTCTGGTACCATAGACTGCACCACATCTTCTGATACATATCCTCTATTGGCAGGATCTGATCGATTGGCTCTGATTCGACTACCAGTTTTATAAGTATCAATAAAGGAATTTACATCAAGTCGATTTGCTTGTAAATGTCCACTAGAACTATCCATCATTTTATCAATGGTGTTAAGTTGTCCACCTGTAAACGCTGCAAGCATAGCAGCTTCTTTGTCAAATTCTTTTTCAGAGATCATATGTTATTATATTATAGGTATAATGGTTTAAAGCAACAAAAAAGGCTTCTGTTGCCAGAAGCCTTTTTTATAAACTTTTTGACTACTTCAAGTCCCTTCCTGCATTAATTACTGATACAGCAATGCTTGAATGGATGGATTCATAGTGGTTTACAATTACTAGATAATCCTTGATGCGACCATCAAGATCTTTATCAAGTTCAACTGCAACCTTACGAACCATGTCTTCAACAAATACTGGATTTTCATACATTAATTCTGTTTGATAGGCTTCATCAACACGCTTGAGTGCATTAACAATTGGAGCCGAAGAACTTTTTTCCACTGCTAAAATCAATTCTTCTAGCCAATAGATATTATCTGACTCTGCAGTCCCTACGTTAGCCAACTCAACTGTCACGTCTGCATATGATTGCTGATTGTGAGCACCGTAATCTGAAATTTCTTTTGAACATGGACACAGGGAAGCGTAAAGAACATTGCCGTGTAGATAAAATTTCTTTTCTCCGTTAATCAGTCGACCTTCCAGAGATCCCTGATAATCCATGTGAGAAACTACCTTAGAAACTGGTGCTTCTTTCTTAAGAAAGTAATCAAACTTAATCTTGATGTAGGCATTTTGACTCTTGAGTCGAAGCTTACATTCATCTAGTAGGATATCCATAACTTCATCAATACGATGAGTTTGATTAGCCAAGACTTCCTCAACAAGAATGCGATAACGGCTCATATTAGTGCCCTTAACTTCAGGAGTCAAATCTGTGTACATACTAATAATTGCCTTAGTAGGATTAATAGTACCATCCCTGCGAAGAATCTGCATAGGAACTACAATATTACGAGATCCTACCTTTGGAATATACTTCTTAGGAAATCCATCAAGTGTATTTTGAATGTCGGGAATGTCGTCGTTGGTTTTGATGCGTGGCATATGTTTTTTATTGGTTAATGATTTGTGTATATAATAGCTAGTTTCTTTTAAAAATCTCCAAATATTAGAGATCACGAAGAATGTCTTGGATGCGATCATCCACTGGAGTTGAATTCGTTTCATCTTCTGCTTCAGAGACGGTTGTTGTGGTTTTTTTGGCTGGGGTGTAAGACTCTACTTCAAAATTGTCCTCATCTTCTACTTCTTTGGTAGAAGAGGTTTTAGGAGTAGCTTCAGTTTGACCGAGCCAGTGTTGGGTAAAGATTTTTTGAACTTCATCAAAAGATTTGTGTTCAAAGATACTCTCAAGATCTTTTACACTATCATAAAGTAGATCTGTATCTGGGTTTCCGGCCAATGTAGATGGACTCAAAAACCTTGACGCAACGTATGTAGGATACTTTCCTTCATTTTCTTCAACTTTGATCCGAAGATTACATCCCTTTTCAGAAAGATCAAAAACTTTGGAACCAAATTCTGCGGAATCGTCTCCGGAAATTGCTGCTGTGATAATCTTATCTAATTGTTTACCATAACGAAGAATTTTAACCTGTCCGTTATTCTCTGGATTGGTTGGATCTTGAATGACGTAGACATTCACAAGCCAATTTTCGTTGCGCTTAATTGGTTTATTGCGTTCAATTTCTGCCTTGTCTTGGGCTCGGTACAATTTAGAGCGATATTCATCAATAGGACAACGTTCTCCGTAAGTGGTGGGACAAAGAACAGAGGTAATTTGATTTGTAATCACACTATTCCACAGATGGTGGTAGTAGTGAAACATGGTACGTTCTGGATTTTTAATATTTGGCAATAGACGGACCAAATATGTTTTGCCAATTTCTAATTTCATAAAGTCTCTAAAACTAGAGGCTTCAGAATTTGACTTTTTGTTCAGAGCTTCTTTGATGGAATCAAATAGGTTAGCGGTGTATTTCATGGTTATTTGTTATGTGGTTTGTGGTTTGTGTGATTAATATTATAGGTCAAGCGGAGAGGGAATTCAAGTGAGAATTTATTAAAGTTTTCAATTTAGAGGTCCCGGTTTTGACGAGATTTTTAATTTGAGGAGAATTGTGATATCGGTATTTGAAAGAGGAAAAATTTTGAGACAATCCAGGAATCCATAATTCTCTTTCATCCTCTTCTAGAGCACTAATGTTTATATCTCCCAATTCCATCAGGCTATAAGGACTGATAAAATGTTGTCGGTAATGTTCTGTCCAGACCGGCATAGAATCTTTTTTAACAGACAAATAATTTTCAAGAGGAATTTTATTGGTTATGCAAAAAGTTGCAATAAATTGTAAACCCTCTTTAATCCAATCTGCTTGATTTTCGGGAGACAAATCTTCTCTTTGTTTATGATACAAATTATATGTTTTAATAGCAGCCCGAGAAATAAAAAATTTTAATGGAGGATATTTTTCATCGGGATGCAAGCTGTTGGGTGCTCCGAAAAAGTCATCCCATTTAATATGTCTAAATTTGTCAAAAAATTGTGAAAGTCTTGCGAGTAGCGTTTCTGTTTCCGTTGAAATATCTGTAAAGTCTTTACGGGGTTTCCACGGCAGTCCTTGCCGCGAGTGTCTCAGGTAGCTGTTGTATATTTGTTTTTGAATTTCGGTCATTGGGTTGTCGGTTTTGTTTAAAACGAAAAATCTTTTTATAAATATTGGGTGTTAAACTAAGGTAGGTTTTAATTATATTCTGTAAATTATAATCTCCAAGTAATTCAAAAAAGATTTTTTGAGTTTTTTTATCTTCAATTAAAAATTTAAGAAAGTTAAGATAATTTAATTTTTTATTCCGAGCTATACAGACGAATGCTCCAAATTTTAAGGCGATGTCTTCAAACTCATTTAAATCTGTTGCTTCCAACGGATTCATCATGTCTTCAATTTGCTGGGATGATGTGATGATCATATTGGTTATTTATAGGGGCTTGAGGTTTTTGGTTACTTCCATGAATAAGGGAGTAATTTTTCCTCCACCGGCATGCCGATGACCACCACCGTCACAAATTTTTTCTGCAAATTTACCAACATCTATAGGATCTTCTTTTGTGTTTTGTCTGACACAAACTTTTTGTGTTTTAATATTAATAAAAAAGAAAATATCTGGTTGGTGGCGTTGAATGGTTATATCCATAGCACCATTTGTAAACTTTTCTGCCATGGCTGCTATTACTCGTTTTTTCTTAGATCCAAAATTAACGACGCCTTCAAATAAAGATAGCTTATCTGCTTCTTCTATAGCTTCTCTTTTAAGAAACTCTATAGCTTTTTTTTGTTGTTCTGTGAAGGGTTTAAATCCATTGGAATAATCTTTAATAAATTTTGTAAAATTGTTTTTATATTCAGACCAAAACAATAAATTTAAATCGTAAGATTCTGGAATTTTCAAACGATAACAATCAAAATCATCCGCCAATGCTATAAGCATTTTTTGAGCATTTGTCCTGACCGGAAATTTTTCAGATTTAAAAATCTGTGCCATGTGTAAGGCATTAGAGGATAAATCTTTGTGTATAATTTTTGCCTTTTGAAATCTTGAAATAAAATCTATAGAAGTTTCATGATGATCTATAAAAGTTATGTGTTCTTGGTCTAAATCGGGAAGAAATTCTTCTCTCAAGGCCAAATCTAAAATAAACGTTTTACACGGTTTATTAACACTTTGAACTTGAGATTTGAGGGTTTCAATTTCTAAATTATTAACAGATTTATATGAAATGTAACAGTCTGGTAGTGCCCACATCAAAGTTAGGAGACTCACAGCGCCATCCAAATCTTTATGGGTAAAGGCATTAACACATCCGGTCATGTTTTTATTTAGGAAATCCTCAATCATTGTCCAGGGATTCTATCATTTTAAGGGTGTCGGAAATACTAGTGGTTCCTGAAGTAGATCCGGGCAGAACTGTCCTTGGTAGAGTGTATGTTTTAGATACATCACTAGGATCTCTCAGAGAGAGTGTAGGATAATCTATTTCTAGAACAGTATGACACTCTCTAGGCCCGAATCGATTCTTTGTAATACCCATATGGATAATTCCTAAATCAAAATCTTCTTCTTCTGTCCAAATTGGAAACTGCGCGTCTGCGGTATGAGACAATCCCATAGATTCACTCATGGTTTCAAGTCCCGGATTAGATTCTCCATACGCAGATCTGTTGGTCTGAGTAGCACTAATAACCGGACACTCAAAATGGTAAGACAATGCTCTGACCATTTCTGTAATTTGCTTAACTGATTCGTAAGAATTTAGTCCCTTTTCTGGAGGAGCTACTAGATTAATATAATCTAACACAATCACATCTGGTTTTACTCCTTTTCTCACCAATTTATCAATGTATGATTTGATGTGTACTGGTGATACTGATTTAGGAGGAAATTCTTTAATGATTAATTTGGCATTTTTATGTTTTAATTTATAAGTGCCGATGCTTTGCTTCAGGGGTTCAATCTGAAGTGTTAAATCATTCATTGGAATCTTAGTCAATTGAGCAGATATGCGCTTGGCATATACTTGTTCTGACATTTCCAAAGAAATAAGGACAACTGTTTTATCTTGACTCAAAATATTGGTAGCAATGTTTCCAAGAAAGATAGATTTACCAACATTGGTCACTCCATAAAAAACATATAGAGCTCGACCATCTGCTAAAAATCCACCTCCAATTTTTTCATCAAGCCATTTCCATCCTGAAGAAATTGTTTTGGCTGTTTTGAGTAATTCTTTACAATGTTCATCAATACTTTCCAAATAATCAAATCCATAATTTTCAACAAGATTAATTTGACACGCCTTTTCAAAATCTTCTAAGATTTTTGATGTATTAATTTGACCTGATTGTACCTCTATGGAGGTTTTTATTACAGTATTATATACTGCCTTTTCTCTAAAGAATTTTTCTGAATTCTTTAATAGAATTTCCTTATCATATGTTTTATCAATTTCAGCAAATGATACAGCAACCTCTTTTAACGCATTGCGCTTTTCTTGATCCACCATGTGGACCTTGAGTTCCGTAATGTTAGGAGTTTTGCCGTAGGTTGAATAATACTGAGCCAGAGACTCAAACACAGATTTAATATTTTTGTTTTCAAAGTAAGAAGGTTTTGCATGTTCTATAACAGCTTCAAGATAACTAGAATCCGTTAATGCATTATATACAATAAGTTTCTCAAAAAGAGAAAGGTCTAACGGAAGAGAAGATTTCATTTCTAATATAATAAAGGCTATTGACGGGAAGGTCAATAGCCTTTATTTGAAACGTTCTGGGGGAAGAGTTACTTAAAAGGGACGCCTATAGGTTGCTGAATTTTCTGTATGTTCCCATACTTCAACTTTACTCACCCAACAGCGATCATAGGTAGATTCCCTAATATATTTATCAGCTGCATTAAAACACCACTCTGCAGTCTTTTCAATACCCACACCTTCCATGATTCTCAAATCACATCCACCATTATCATGTAATTGAATAAATGATGGTAGTAATGGATCATCTTGAGCAATACACAAGGTATGATCAAATTGGGATTGTAAGATTTTCTTAAGATCTTTTAGACTTCCAAAGTCTACAACCCAATTTTTATCATCCAATTCTGTTCCGCTAAACCAAAACTTAGCCTTTAACTGATAACCATGAATAAAACGACAATGAGAATTTGTAGCTCTCCACTGTCGAAAGGCACAACTACCCAATTCAATTATTTTGGTACTTTCAAATAAAGATGATGCAAATATATCCATTTATTTTTTTCTAGGTTTAATTGTTTTTGAAATTGTAACTGTTTTGCGTACTGTTACATTTCCTTTTTTGACGGTACGTGTACTAGTCCTCGTCTTCTTCATTGTCTTCTGGTTCTTTGGAAGTTACTTCTTTTTTATATTGAAGTTCATCATGAAGTTTGATTTCTAATTCTGGTAGAATTTTATTCCAAATTTCTTCATTGTCTCTCCAATTTTTATAATATCCCAACTTGGTGCCATCTGGCAACGCAAATGTTGCTCCATTTTGGATTACTACACCATACCCAACTGCCATATCTAACAATCCAGAATATTTTGCCAATCCATTCTTAAAGTTAAGATACATTTCAGTTTCCATGAAAGGAGGAACTACCCTATTTTTAGTAGTAAGTGCTCGTAGAGTTACACCGTTGATGTCTTTAGACATTGGAGAAGTATCTTCTACGGCATCCCGACTACCGGTATTTCCTCCTGTGGTTTTTTCATTCTTTACAGACATTTGTACCAATACAGAAGACATATAAAGAGGACCAGATCCTCCTGATTGTTGTTTTACTAATGTAGGAAACATGGCTGCGGGATTTTCATAAACATGATTTGAGAAAATAATAGGCACATCAGCTTTTGCTGCTTTATGTGTTAATACTCTCAACATGCTTTTAAGACCTTTAGCTCGTGTACCCATGTCCATTGCTTCTTTTCCAGCAGCAACGTCTGCCATTTCCTTGGTAGAAACTAAATTACCAAGAGAATCTATAGAAATAATAAATTGGCTGTTTAATTTTTTAGCAATAACAGAATCCAAAAATTGGCTAATCTGATTACGGCACTGTTCTACAGTCTCTACAGGACAATACTTCACTTTAGAAGTATCCATACCCATATTAGTAGCTCCCTTGTCATCTACTGCATTTTCTGTATCAAAAATAACTACATAACGACCAGCTTTTTGAGCATTTGCCAGGATGCGATTAATGATATATGTCTTGCCGCAAGAGGTTGGTCCACTGAACCCTGTGATACGACCAGAAGGGACTCCCCCATTTTTGAGGGAGCCACTAATGATTGCATTAAGAGCCATTGAACCTGTATCAATGAAAGAGCTAATATTTGAAAGAGCGGATTCATTGAGAAATGTAGCGTCTGGATTAAGGTCATCTAAGACCTTAAAAGCAGCCATCACATCCGGAGAATGGGTTTTTTTTGCCATATTATTTTTTATTCGTCAAATAAATTAACAACCTGTGCGTTGGCTGGCTGTTGATTAACTGCACCTGCTTCATTTGCTGGAACAAATACATTTGCTGGATTAAACATTTGAGAATATTGTCCCAATAGTCGGAAATCCAAAGCTGTAATATTGGATTCAGTAATTTGATCAGTCTTCCAAGTAAAGACTGTGTCTTCAGACTTGTCTGCAAGGAATTCCTTGAAGAATACCGGAAACAATTGTACAGTCATACGACCGTTGTCTGCAGGAACAACATTAAAGATGACTGGATTCTTAACAGTTAGTTCAGTAGCAGTCTTGGTTACCTGTTCAGCTAGGATGGTTCTGCCAACGATGTCTAAAAAGACAACTACGTTTGTTTGTGGTGTGTTTTCATTACTCATGATGTTAATATTAAAGTATGTATGTGCCATTGTCAACCAGAGTTTTGCGAATCTCTTCTTGAGTTGGCGCAATTTTTAATCCTTCTCTTGAAGGGGAAGTCTGGGGGTGTTCATTACACTGATAATGTGGATTTGCTTTCCACTTTTCAAATTCTTCTGCCTCTGTTTTAATTTCTTCCAAAGCTTCAAACACAGCTGGAAATGTTTTTTGTAAAATTTTTCCAGCTGTTATAGCAATTTCTCGATGTTCTAGTTGAGTTTCTTTTTTAGACCTCAACATAATATAATGAATCCAAGATCTTATAGATCCTTTCATATATAAAGTGGTCTGTGCACAAAGAGGAAGAATTTTTCGCGCGCTTTCTCTAGCAGCTCCCTTCTTTAAGAGATAATCATACAAATCCATACCAGCTTGCAAATAAGTGGTAATTTTCTGTATGTCTTCTTCTGGCAAATCTAAAATTTCTTCACTAGATTGACGATTTTTTTCTGCTTGTTTTCTAATATCAAAAGATTCTAGGTTAGTTACAGCACTGTATCGCTGACTAAACTCTTGAAAAGAAAAACTTTTATGACGAATAATTTGAGCCGATATGTCTCTGCTAGTTACAATTTCTAGGGTCATGTCTGCCTGTTCAAACACAGACCAGTGTTCATGATTGATACAATATTTTATTAATTTAGAAGCTGATAATGTGTTTAATTGATTTGACGGATTTGATACCCTGGCAGTATATACGATAAATTCCTCAGGTGTCAGAAATCGTACATCATCTTCTGTCCTGACTAATGGTTGGGTAATTGATTTAACGCTTATTTTCATACAAGATTTTTAAATTGTGTTATGTTAGATTTGATTAAGTTCCACTGTGAGTCTGAAATATCTTTATCATATACATCAACCATTTTTTCGTGAATTTTACTCCACATGGTTGTGGGTTCTTCGTAGGATTTTTCATAAAATCCACACATTACAGGATGAGAGGTATCAATACTTTCAATTGATGGGTCTAGATTTGCAAATTCTATAGGAATTCCACATCCCAATAAATGATGAGGCTTTGTAGTATCCCAGATTTCATCTTCAAACAAACTTTCAATTAAATGGGTTCTTCCGTGAGCATATGATGTTGGCTTAGCTACCATCTTTTCGAAGTCTGCAACATTACGTAAATTTTGACCGATCCAAAGTCCTGAAATTTGCCAACTGGTTGAAAAATTTTCCCAGTAATAATCATATCCAAAACTTATAGCAATCTTATCTGCCTCTGTTTTCATGAAAAGATATGCTCGTTTAAAGTCTTCATAAGACCTTCCCTGTAATACACCTATGCGTTTCCCAGTTAATTTGGAGAGATCAAATTTTGAAGTAAATTCTTTGTAAGATTTCAAATTAGATTCACACTCTTGCCACACGTCTGGAATTATGTATTCATTTGGTTGTATTTCTAAAAGCCATTTATAATATTTTTCCGGATCAAATGCATGACCCAATTCAAACAGACTACAATCCATGATGATGGATCTACCTTTATCTTTAGCTTCTTTAAAAAATTTTAAATAAGTGGGGTCTTCCTCTAAGAGATGTACCAAACAATAATCATAGTCGGTAATTTCTTGTACTCTATCCATTGCTGCTCTAGGAGCTTCGTGAGCTATTAATGCTTTCTTGAACATATAACTATAATAAGAGGTTATTCAAACAAATCAAACAAATCTGTTTGAACTTCTCTTCCTGGAGTGGGAAGCCTCCAACCAACTCCATCATAAAACCGTTGAATAGGAGGTGCTAATATTTTTTCAAACATCAATTGATAATTTAATCCCACAATTTCTTTCAATTCTGGAGGATATGTATCATTGAATCCCATGACTTTGTAATTGTAATTGTTGCGTGCTGCATAAAAATATTTGATTTTACGCCCACTTCCAATGGGTTCATATTTGCCTTCTAGTTTTAGCTTCTTTAATAGGTTATTGTAGCTGATACCTGCCTTAGGACCAATAGGGGTACCTTTACCCGTTTGACCCAAATCTCCTATCCTTGCTTCATACTTTTCATAATCTGAAATTTTGCTACGAATAGAAGCATCTTCAATTTTAAAATTACAAAATTCCTCATAAGCTCGACGAAATACTTCATCAGCTTTCTTCTTATCCTGTACCAGCATAGCACTTTCAATAACCTGCATGATAAGACTTTTAACCGGCTTTGAAATTGTAGAGCGAGCAACTTCTACTCCTACATATTTGAAGGGTTTCTTAGGAGTCTTCCCCTCTTGTTCTATAACATGGAGAATATATCTCTTTTTTTCTTGAAAGAAAGCTACGTCACAAATGGCTTCTTGTTTAAACACGAAACGTGGATCTGTAGATTTAAATTCTTCTCTGGCCCACGTGATGATTGAAGTATTCAAATAACCATCAATTTCCTTAAGAACAAGTCGAGCTTCCTTTGTGAGTTTTCCATCTTTAAGTAAAGACGCTCCCAACTCTTTTAAAACCGGAGCAATACTAAAATAACAAGAATCTGTATCACCATAAATGTATACTTCTTTCTTATCACCCTTAAACCCCTTAAGTTGTGAATATTGATATGCAATCTCTGAGGCTTGCTTTGCAACTGCTTGTCCAGTTAAGGTAATACTGGCAGAATGGTCAATATCAAATAGCGGAGAATATTTTTGAGCAAATACTCCGTAGATACTATTAAGGATTAATTTTAATACATTTTGAATAGTGTCTAAGTTATGAATTTCCGCTTCTAAAATTTCCTTCTTTTCTAGATCTTCTGTGTCTTGTGCGATGTCTACCAATTCTGACACTCTAGCTTTGGTTTCTACACGCTCTTTATAGATGCGATCAATTAGATTAGGAACTACTCCTTTAAATTTTTGAGTGTAAAGTACATTATACCGTGAAATTGAAAGTTCTTCTTTATGTACTAGCCTATCAAACTTTTCTTTAGGAAGTGTTACTAAACGTTCATTAGTTAATTTAATGGTATATTCCCCTTCAACAACTTCTAATATGCGACCAATTTTTGTTTCTGGTGAAATGTTGAGGGTAATAATTGTATTAGGATACAAACTATTGGCATCATAACTTACTACAGCATTGCTCAATCCTCTTTCTGGTTCGTGTACATACCCACCAACATATTCATCACGGATGCCATCATTTTTAAAAGTAGGAATTCTATAATTTTGAAGCATTGCCTGGTGAGCAACTGCTCCTGTGATCATAGAAACTTTGCCGAGAGATTGTTCAAACGGAATAAATCCTTTGTAGGATAGCGCTCTGATCAATTTGATAAATTTAAGTTTTTCGTCCAACTTGACCAACAACTTGACATCCTGAATGTTATAGTCTACAAAAAGTTCCCAGTCTTGCTCTGACAGTTCTGCTAAATTCTGTCCACCAACGTCTGTCTTCCCCTCATTCAATTCCAGTTCCCCGATGAAATTTAAAGAGTATGATTCTCGGTCACCCCGGGAAAAGGTTTTATAGACTTCCATGTAGTCAATATTACTAACTCCTCGAATATACCACCGGTTAATCATCTTGCCAAATTTATTCATGGCGACATTTTCCCGGTAATAAATAGAATTTACCGGAGACATCCTACTGGTTTCCTCTTCTCCTAAAAGATTACCCAGACGATTCATGATGTAGGGAACATCAAAGCCTTCACCATTCCAGGTAACCAACATGTCTGGATGGTCCTTACTCCAAAAATTTAAAAATCCCATCAGCAGTTCTGACTCTTTTTTGCAATAAAAGTATGTGACATCCTTATCCTTACTCTTGTAAGGCTTCAATCCCCATGAATAATAATGTCCCGACAAAGAATCACAGAGGGTGATTAGATTGATGGGGTCTTTTGGGTTATGAGGATCTGGAAATTCACCAGGAGAATATGTTTCAATATCCAGAAAAAAGATTTTTAAAGGATTTGAAAGGGCTTCTGGCTTGTGTAAATTGTCCTTAAAAGTATTTAAAAGAAAATCTTGCTCACAACTTAGGTTGTGGAATATTCTTTTAATCGGAGTTTCATTGACAAACTTGTTTCTTTCGAATTGATTCTTAAATTTAACACGCTTTAGAGGAGTGTTGAAAATAGAGATAGCGTCCTCACCACTGTTAGACTCCACAAAAAGATATGGTTCGTAACTTGATTCAATTTTAACTCGCTTGCCTTGTTCATTCCAGGTCCATAGATGAATGCATTGCTTGCCAGAATCATAAAAAACATTTCGATACATGCTATATTTTCTGATCTTTATTCAAGGAAATCAAGCTTGGACTTTTTAAATTTCGTTCTTTTGATCCAAACTCCGTGAAATACACGGCTTCATACTGATCTAGATGATCTTCTAGCCACAATCCGTTAGTAAACTTGTTAATATTAGCAGATAATTGCATATATCTATCAACATCACTTGTAATATACTCCAATTGGTTGATTAAATCTGCACCGGACTTAAATTTTACCTCCGCATCCTCATAGGTACACATATCTTGGAAGGCTCCAGGCATCCCCAAGCCACCAGCTTCAATGATTTTAATATTACTCTTGGATCTATTGAAAATATTATCCTGCAAAGAAGCAAAACATACATTACAATTGGTGTCAAACATGCTCTTAGGATGATCAAACAGTGGAGACCATTGCACAAACTCCATATCTCCATTATCAATAAACGGTTTTAATGCAATTGGAAAGGTACCCTTCCATACAAACTTAAATTTCTTACGAGCCTTAATAATTTCCTCAATGACATGCTCAAAATCGTCCTTCATCCCGGTCCTATTGATAACATCTACATGAGTTCCAGAGCCGGCATACATAACTCGAGGACGTCTTTTGTATTGTTCATAAGACTTTGCAATTCTTTCTGGATCATATAAGCGTGAAAGCCAGGACTTTGGAGCATAGTTAGGAATAACTGTGACCTTTTTATTTCCGGTTTTGTTTATATAATATTCTTTCATGAAATTACAAGTAACCGTAATTTCATCCATTGAACCCATAATATCTAAAATTGTGTCTTCTGTCTCTTTCGTGGCAAATGCTTCTTTGCATCTATTGTAATCGGGGATGTCATTTCTAAAAACAATATCATCAACCTCATAAATTAAACGGAATCCCATTTCTTTTTGATGTTTTCTCAATTCCTTGATGAAAACATTTTGCATTGGAGTAGCTTGTCTTTGAAATCTGATAGCCTTTATGCCTTGGTAAAAGCGCATATCTAAGACCATACTCGTTAACCCACTGATGGTGGCTCGAGCATAAGCATTTAACGACACTTCTGGCCAAATCATTCGCCAGAATCCACAACCACCGTAATCAGCATAGTAATTAATAGCCCTTGGTAGTCCTACTTCAGGCATTTCAACTGCTTTTGGCTTCGGTATTCTAATTGGTTGTACTGCAATGTAAAAATGTACAGGCAAAAAGTTTTGATAAATGCCAGCTGGAAGATTTGGAAGACGTGTAGGAACTGTGTTGTAAGAGTATACTACATGATCATCATTGTTTTGGGTTTTAATCTTTAAGGCCATTTGATTATAAGTAGGAAAATAAACAGAAAAGGCACTTAAACTTTAAGAGCTTTATCCCAAATTACAAGTTGCAAGCGCGGTGAAAAATTTAATCCTAATTTTTTAGCATATTCTGCAACAGAACCCGCCCGTTCAATATGTTCTTGACGAGATCCTGCACACACCATCAGCCAAACTCGACTAGAATGAATAGCAAATTCTGTACTAGACAGATAAACATCCTTCAATTCTTCCAAATCTTGTTCTGACCCTATAACAAACTTAAAACAAGAATCATTAACACAGTGCCAATCTAATACTTCTGGTTTAAATCTCTTTTCTACAGGATCTCCATTGTTGGACATTTTAGGAGACACTGTAAAGGTTGCTTGGAATTCATTTACCCATAAATCATTTGGCTTGATGGTTCCGTTGGTCTCAAAATCTATAGTGGGTAAAAAATTAAAACGCTCAACAAATGCTCTTACAAAATTTAAAAGAGGTTCTTGGCGTAGCATTGGTTCTCCTCCTGTAATTTTCCAAATATCTCCGCGCATTAACTTTTCTGCTAGTCCATTTTCTTCATAAAAATTGAACATTTGTTCAAATGTATATTTATTTTTCTTAGACCAAGAGATAAAGGAATCACATCCCCAAGGAGAATCTGGAGTAGCCCAACCTTTACATGTCAAATTGCATCCAAAGAGACGCATAAAGACACTTGGTCTTCCAATAAGTTCTCCTTCTCCTTCAATAGTATGAAATCCAGGACCGTCATCACTGATTAATAGATAATTTTCTTCTGACATATATGTTTAATTAAGTTGTTCTGCGTATCTGGTTTTGCCGTTATGTTTTTCTAAAAGAATTACACGATCAATTCCGGATTTGATAGCTGCCTTGTTGTGAGATATAATATAAATGTTTTCTTTATACTTTTCAACCCTTTCCTTGAGGATGTCTAAGATTTTCTCGACGCCCTTTTCATCCAAAGCAGAGTCAAACAGCTCATCATACATGCTAATCGAAAAGGAAGTGCCGGTTTGCATGCGCAATAGATCTTGAAACATAAAAAGAATGGCTAAGTCGATACGCTTTCTCTCTCCACCGCTAAAATTGAAGTAAGAACATTCCTTTCCGTGGTCGTTGTGAATGGTTTCCTCGAACATTTCATTAAACTCACATTGACAAGGAGCTTCTAAGGCTTGTAGATAAAAATTAAGACGGTTATTAAGTACACTTAGCATCTTCTTGACTATATAAGTCTTAACACCTTCTTCAGATACTATGTATTTGGCGGTTTCTAAAATTGAAAGTTGTTTTTGAATATCTTCTACATCAATTTCCAAAGATTTAATAGACTCCTCTGTTGTTTGTATTAGAGATACAAATTGATCATCTTCTTTTTCAATTTCTTCAATTTGATTTTTAAGTTCTTTAGCCCTAATCTCTTGCTGGGTTATCTGTTGTGCTATTAATCCCAAAGAATTTAATTCTTTTTCATGCAATCGTATCTCTCCAAGTAACATATTATGAGCTTCATCGATACGCTTGCAACTTTCTTCCTGGGTTTTCTTTTCTGAACGAGCAAATGCTAACAATTTTTCATCAATTTGAATATTAGATTGTAGTTCTGTTATCAAATTATGAATATGGTGTTCATCCACACTAGCAATGTCCTGATTACACACCGGACAAGTCTTAGTTGTTTGTTGGAGTTTGTTTCTTTCTTGTGTATTAAACTTGATAGCTGATACTAAATTTTGAATTTTAGTGGCTAACTCTAAACCAGAGGCAATACATTCATTAGACAATTTAGAAAGTTTTTCTATCTTGTCTTCTTTTTTTGTAATCTGCAACTGTAAATCATCTTTAGACTCTTGTATTGAAGCAGAATTGCTGTTTTGTTTTTGTAAATCTAAAATTACATCACTAATTTCTTCGATTCGTGATGTTAGAGAAGATATTTTAGTTTCTTGATTTTGTTTAAATTTTTCTGATTGTTTTTTATAGATATTTAAATTTTTCTGATTGTCTAAAAATTTGGTGCTTACAATTTCACTTTTCTTTTTATTGTCATTGTAGTCCTGGCGTATTTGCAATAGCATTTCTCCAAAAACCCCTAGATGTAGAATTCCTTCTACAAATTTTCTCTTGTCTACCTTTTTCTGGGCCATGAAGGGCAACGTATTGTTGGCAGACATGATAACCGCATTCTGAAAAACCTCCTCTGTAGCCCCGACAAGCTCTTTAATTAATTCATCTGTCTTAGGCATTGAAGATCTTGTAATGTCTACATCATTACAAATCAAAGAAACTTTATTAGGATCAATAGATCTTGTCAATTCATAACAATCTCTCTTTGAAAGAGAGACAATATCAAAAAACAATTTAACAACACAAGAACTGTCTGCTTGTTGGTGGATGATTTTTTCTCTTTTAATGTCTCTCATGGTGGATCCAAAAAGACACCAATATAAAGACTCTACAACAGAACTCTTTCCAACACCATTTCGACCACCCTTGTCTCGGTTTTCTCCAGTAATGAGAGATATTCCGGTGTTAAATTGTAATTCAATAGGAGTTTCTCCCACAGAAAGAAAATTTTGAATTTTGATACTTTTAAATACAACAGACTTCATATATCTAGGCTTCTGTATTATACAGAACAACTAGAAAAATTCAAGATCTAAATTAGTTCTGTAAGAGGTCGTTGTAATACCTCAAGACATGATCCACAGTGGGTCCCATATAATTGTTGTTTTTTATAATTAAATTAATTTTATCCTCCCAAAAAAATTGTATTTCTGCGTTATTTTCTTGTAAATCGGAACTTAAACGGTCAAATCGATTATCTTGTTCCACAAAACTTAATTTTGGATATGCCACATACTCATTATTTTCTTTATTAAAAATATAACGATGATGAATATACCCTCTATAAGGATATCCCATATCTACGTGGCGAGACATTTCAACATACTTTGAGGGAGTTGCAATAAACCCTGCCTTTGAATATTTTTCCATCATACAACAAACATAATGAGGATTAATAATATCCTCTAATGTATGAGTACATATACAAAAATCAAATTTACCATTTTTGTCAACTTCTTTTTGTACGTTCTCCCAAATATATGGTACATTAATATCTCCCTCAAACCATTTTTTAGACAGATCTGATTCATTAATATCCATATAATGAGTTGTATATTCAGAAGACCAGTTATTAGCAGAGTATCCAACATCTAACACTCTAGAAAAATTATTTTCTTTTAAAAATTCTAAAACCTGTGATCTATTATTGTTTGATGTGTATTTAAAATCATTCTTCATATTAAATTATAATAATTTCGTGGGATTCTCCGAAATTCACCAACCCAGTTCCTGTCGAATGGCCGATATCGGTTAAAATAAGTTTTTCGTATTTTATTTCATCCCACATATTACAATTTTCAGCCCATCGTCCAAATTCCATTATATCATCATGTATAAGAATACCTTTCCATTTTTTTTCTTCCAACCATTTCATCATTTCTCTTTCTTGTATTCCATCATGTGGGTCTACGTCTATCATAACTATAGAAACATTATCCCAATTTATTTCACTGTCTTCCATGAAATTTTTAATTTTCCAAGTAATATTATCCTTTTTTATGTTACTCGCGCCTTGTTCTTGTAAATCATAACTAATAATCTTATTAGATGAATTATGTGATAAAGCAAGGGCAGAATTACCAGTTCTAGTTCCTATATCTAATATAATAGTATTATCAAATAATGTAGAAAGATATGAATATAGTCGGTATTCACTGATTCCAGCGGGATGCCAATGTTCTGGTGAAATTGATAGTTTTTTTAAATGTTCTATATTGAATTGTATGACATCGTCTTTTTTTATTTGTATTTTCATATTATATAATATTCAAAAAAATTGTTTTAAATTTTTCCATTACTGTTTTTGGATTAAAATCTTTATACGCATTCCAGTCTTTTTCTGGTTGTTTTGTAAATGATTTAAATATATCAGAGAGAGATTGCGGAGAATTATAATATATTCCTTTGTCTTTTAGAATATGAATATGATTTTGTTGATCAGATTGTTCAAAAGTAATAACAGGCTTATTACAAAACGAAAATTCTGCACAAGCAAGACCAAATGTTTCTCCTTCTAATCGTGCATGAATCATCACATCGCAAGTATTAATAAATTTTCTTTTTTCTTCTAGATTTGATGTGGAATTCAAAAACAAAACACGGTCATGATTAATAAAATTAGGTGTTTGAACAAATAAAAAATAAACATTTTTGTTTGTATTTAAGTAATCTATAATCACATTATTAACCCATTCAATATTCCAAGAATAATAACCACCAATTCTTCCATATACAATTGCATCTTTTGGTATATTTAAATGTTTGCGATAATCTTCTTCAAAATCGGGCAATCTTACTATATAAGGAATATATGGATGTTTTCCATTAGAGCATTTCAAACTAGACCATTCACTAATATAAGAATATACAGTTCCGTGAGGTTCATTATATAGTCCGTTAGAATGTATAAGAGTTGGTTTATTGCTAGCAAACCCCCCATCTGCTATTCTTCCTAATTTTTGAATATATAATCCATCAATATTTTTATCTTCCAGTGTTTTTTCTATTTCTTTCTGATTTTCTGATCCATCTAAACTGATGATTTCTATACCGGCATCTTTGAATTTTGTTATAGCTTTTTCATTATTGCTACTATGGTTTTTGTCATGAATCATTACAGACTCGTTTCCTAATAAGCTTTTATTAAAAAGGCAATATTCAAATACAGAAACTCCAGTTCCTTGTATATCAATATGGGGCATGTAAAATCCAATTTTCATTTTATAAATAGTAAATCACGTTGTCCGACATTCGGATTGTGTGCTAATTCTTCGATAGTTTCATATCCATATATTTTCATGAACGAAATAACTTCGTCTTCTAATGGAGAGTTTAAATTATATGGTTTGTATGATACTTCTAATAATACCGCTTTTGCTTTATTTAATGTTTTTAACCCACCTTTCAATATATCTATTTCTGATCCTTGAGTGTCAATTTTTATAAAATCAAATACAATATCAGAATATGCCAAAATGTCATCTAATGTTTCTATTTGTGATAATTCTTCTATGACGTTTTCATCACAAAAATGAGGAGTTAATTCTCTATATAAGGAATTTCCCGTAGATGTGGGTTCAAGTTTATTTTTATAAAAAATTGCCGTATCTTTTTTAGAACCCAATAAACAAATTTTATAATTTAAGTTGCGATCTTTTAGACAATTTTCGCATGTTTTGTTGCCTTCAATTGAATATATGTATGCGTTTGGAAAAAAGTGTTGGCTATACAGATTAAAATCACCAATATTTGCACCTATGTCTAATATATTATTAGGAGTAAAATATTTGTTTATTATATTAAGATTTAAATTCATATTTTCTAATTGTTTAATGAGGATTTATATGAGCCATCTTTAGAGCCTTGTCTTACTAATGAAGGATACCACCAATATGTTGGTACATTTAAAAAATATAATTGATATGCTATTTCCCAATCAAAAGCTATATGAAAAGGAATATTTTTGTAAATTTTTGCGGCTAATTCACTCTTTAATAAATAAGCCTCCGCACAATTTGATGCTGGTGGTTTAATCAAGAATATATTATCGTTTATTTTTGTATTTCGAGAAATAATTTCTTTTTGAAATTGTATTCCACACCCTTCTCCCAAGAAAATCGATCCCCAATCATCTGGTGTATTTTTTATATATTTCAAAAAATTCGTATTAAAATTATCAAAAAATATTGCATCATCTTCTATAATCATTCCATAATTTTTGCATTCTTCTGATATTTTTTTAATTGCTATCATATGTTTAATAGCACAAGAAATTTCGGATAAACTTAATACTCTAAATTTGTTTATATTATTATCCCAAAGAAATTTAATTTTATTATTAAATCCATTTACATCCGTTGAATAAAAATATTTTATAATTTCATCCGTTAAATCTTCTTTATCATAATCAGTTATAAACTCATAAGGTATTTTACAAAATTCTAAAAATTTTGATATTTTGTTATATCGTTCTGTGAGTTTTGTATAATGTATGATATATATTTTATCAGGTTTCATTGTATAAATTTTTCTAAAAACCCTAAAATAGCTTCTGGTTTTACAGAATCTGGTATTTTATTATCAATCCAAAACGGTTCTCTTAACATTTTAGTATATTTTTTAAGATCAGAATCAATTTCTTTGACAGCTTCAATTGTAGCTTCATCTGATCCATATTTATGCCAATTAATAAATGAATCTGGATTGAAATCCTGTTCTATAGTTTCTGATCCCCAATAAATGGGTATTGTGTTTACATACATTGCATGTATTATTCTTTCTGTAGCATACCCCGGAACTTGTGTATTTTCCATTGCTACATCAAATTTACAATTTTTTATAAAATCGGTTTTATATCTCTGATCACCTCTTGCCCAATTTCCATTAATATCTACAATTCTTGGTGTATTATTATATAATGGTCCCGGACTATGAACAGTTTTATATTGATTTAATTTTGGTACAAAATCTACTCTTCTTCCTTTTGGTTGCGTTGCGATAAAACTACAAAATTTTGATTTATTCACTTCCTTTGGTTTGGAAAGTAATGTGTCAATATCCATTAAATTGGCTATATCTCGATTGTCATTATATGGTCTGTTGTACCAGTTTAAATACGTGGCCCATCCCGGAATTCTGTAGTGCCTTTTGTCGTCTGTATGATGCATTGTAAATGCAACATCCGTTTCATCCCAGTTAACATACACACTTTCTCCAGTATGAAAAACTCGTAAACAATTCTTATATTTAAACCTTTCCCCAGCACCTGCATAATCAACAGAAAAAAATAAAATTTCTGGATTTATTTCATCAATAATAACATTATATTTAGATGATAGTATATTATAGTACATATTATCATTTTTCATAAAATTGGGCCAAAAATCGACAAAATTTATTCTTAATGTTTTCATGTGGATATTTAAGTTAATTGAAAAAACTTTCTACTAATTTTTCTAAGTTATATTTCTGCTTCCAATTAGGGTAATCGGTTTTGAATTTAGAAATATCGGTAATCCACCATTGGTGGTCCCCTATTCTATTATAATCTATAAATGTTGTTTTCATAGTTTTTTTAGAAAGTTTTTCTACAATATTTATAGCTTCTAAAACAGAACAATTTGAATTTATACCCCCTCCTATATTATATACGATTCCGTTAGTTTTTGGATTTAAAAAGTAATGATTAAAAGCAGAAATAAGATCAGAGGAATGTATATTATCTCTAACTTGTTTTCCTTTATATCCATATATGTTATATGGAATATTATTCAAGCAACATTTAATAAGATAAGACAAAAATCCGTGCAATTCAACACCAGAGTGTTTGGGTCCAGTAAGACAACCTCCTCTAAAAACCACTGTTTTTAAATTAAAGTATTTTCCATATTCTTGTACCATTATATCAGCAGCAAGTTTACTTGCCCCAAAAACACTATGTAAACACTGATCTATACTTAGAAATTCATCAAATCCTTTTTTTAATTCTTCATTTAATGGAGTGTATCGATTTTCTTCTTCGACGTATGTTTCATAATTAGGACGATCCCCATAAACTTTATTAGTAGATGTAAAAATAAAAACGGATTCTGGACAATACAATCGATAATTTTCTAAAATATTTAAAGTTCCTGTAGCATTAACCGAGAAATCCAATATTGGTATTTTACTAGCTAAATCATGAGATGGCTGTGCGGCTGTATGAATTATCAAATCAAATGTATGAGATTTGAATATATTTTCTACTTCTTGTATTTTTGTAATGTCACAAGAATAATGTTTATAATTTTTATATTTAGACAATTCTTCTATTCTCCATTCTACAGATCCACTTTTTCCAAAAAAATGTTCTCGATAATTATTATCTATACCATATACATCATATCCTTCTTTACAATAAAATTCTACTGCTTCTGAACCTATCAACCCACCAGAACCTGTTATTAATATTTTTTTCATAATTTAGTGTCAAATGATATATTCTATGTTGTTTTTAATAAAACAGTTAATCCAATAATTAGAATTATTTTTAATATCCAAATAATTAATTAAATGATCTTGAAATGCTATGTAAATTTTTTTAAAAAATTTCATAATTAAATCCAATTTTTTATATTATTCCAATTTTGACCTCCAGCAAAATGCCTTATTTTGACATCTTCTTTGTGTTTAAGTTGATTAATGTTAAATTGACAAGAACTTTCCCCCTCCCATTCTGTTACATTATATTCAGTAGGATATATAAATACATTATTTTTTAAATCTTCTATAGAATATATGGTATCTTCGGTCACATCAGAATGAAAACCAAAATTTTTCATATCACTAAATGGTATATCACTGTGCCCTATTATACCAGCAAGGCTATACCAACTAGCTTGTTCTGCCCAAGACTCCCATAAATTATAATAAATATTAAGTCTAGGATGAATTGATATTTTATTTATTAATTTAATATATCGATTTTCATCTGTAATCATATTAATTAAATTTCTGGACCATTCATTAAGTCTTAATGTATACCATCCCATACAATGGGTATTTCCACTATCAATAGAATATGTAAATGATTTGTCAGATTCTAAATTTACACCTAAATCGGTTATATACATGTCAGCATCCAAAGCAGTAATGGTATCTCCGTCCTGTAATTTATTTTCTTCTACTAATTGTTTTATTATAAACATCTTCCACCATATAGGATTATTTCTTATAATCGGAAGATGTGTGGATTTTTTAATTTCTACATATTTGAATCCATGTTTTAAAGCATATGCTTTATTTCTCGGAGAGATTATCTCATCAAATATCTGTTGCCGGTCGTCATTATAACGAGCTATTACGAATAATATCTTTTTCATGTTTTTCTTGTAAAGTTTTAAGTAAAATTTGACACATGCCCTCTAATGTAAAATATTTTGGATATATTTCTCTGATATATTTTAACATATCTTCATATTTTTCATCTGTTATACTCAATAGTATGTTATCTATATTTTTTATATCTTTTCTGTCTATCAAAACTGCCAATCTACTCCAGTCTATTTTGTCTTCAAAGGGAATATATGGAAAATTTTCATAAATATACACTGGAACAGAATTTAATTGCATAGCTTCATACAAACGAAAGCTAGTTGCTCCATATCCCCTGGGGCATAATGTAAATTTACTTCTGGGTGTTATATCTAAGAACAAATCCTTTTTATCATTTTCTACGGAAGGAGACCAATTTTTTAATTGTAAAAGATAGTTTTTTTTATCTGATAAGTGTTGTACCATCTCTATTCGAAGGGGATGTGTTGAACTGCCTACAAAACTACAAAATATATCTTTTTTCGTTTCTTTTATATTAGATATTGCACTACATATTAACGGTATCGGAATACAGTTTGGTTGATTACCTCCAGCTGAAAATTTTAAGGTGTTAGGTGGTAATTTTTCGGTAGGTGCATCATCATGCTGAGATACTGTAAAATATTTTTTGTTGATGTCTAAAGTGTTTAAAACATTCTGTAATTTAAAAACTAAATTATTTCTGTGTAGATAAATATCTGTCCAACAAATAGGTAGAAATTGGTATCCTGTGTCGTCAAATTCTTTACGATTTTTAATGTAAAAATCTATAAAATAGCGTTCCAAGTATTTTCCAGTGTGATAAGGAGGATACGCAGACTGTTCTATTTCTAGAATAAATTCATTAAATGAGCTCAGTTTCATTTTTAATTATTTCTTAATACAAATACTGGTTGGGCAGGACAATCATTTGTATACGGTGTGCTCCATATATCTTTTGTTACTCCATATTTTGCTAGTAGATCCCAATTTTTCATTAATAGTGGTAATCTAATCTTACCATAAACTCGATGAGCATTCCAAACTATTTCATCTTCTCCCACAGGAACTGCCAGATATAATAATCCTCCGGGTTTAATATTATTTTTGATGGTTTCCATTGCAGACAAATCTGCATCTGGACTTAAAGGGTCACCGTACCGGCCAAGTCCATCATGTTCATATGATGAAATAGAAAAAACGGCATCAAATTTTAAATCTTCCAATTCTTGAGGTTGGATGTATTTTACATTTGGAACCAATTTATCTTGTTTTCTATATTCAACCACCGTACAAGATTTACAACCAAACTCTAACGCTATAGACTCATACCAAGGCATTAAAGAACCTATAATTAATACATCTTTTTGAAATACGGAAAAATCTGTTAAAGCCTGATACAACCAATTATCTGTCTGTCCGTAATAATTGGTTTGTCTATATTTTGCCTTTTCTTTAAGGTGCTGTATAACATTTGGTTCATATAGATGTGAAACATTGACTTCCGATTCATTAAAATACCATTCCCTGATAGGAATTTGATTATTTAATGTATACTTTTCTAATTGTTCTTTGGTTAAATCTTTTAATTTTGGTGGTATCATTTTAAATATAATTGAGTTATTAAATGTAGTACGTCATTTGAATTTCTGTCGTTGGAATAAGAAAAACAATCCTCTCTCATCGTATGATCATATTCAAATCCTTGAACACATTTGATAAGGTTGTTATTGCTTAACCATAGATAGTTGTAATAAAACACTTCCATAGTATATTCTGTAAATTTTTTATCAATGTTAGAAGCAACACTCAAGTAGGTTTTTTTAGGAATCAAATAATTTCCAGTATTTAAAAAACACATTAAATAGGCAAGATTATTTTTAACCAAATTTAAATCTAGTGTTGTTCCAGATACTCCTTTGTAATTAAATTGAGGTCTTGCAAAATCCGGAGCATATATGGTGTTTTCTTTAAAATCTAAATTTTTAAACAAAACATCAAAAGAATTTTTGTCTAAAAAATTATCAGAATCCATTAACAATACCCAATCATTTGAACAATTGTTTATAAGGTTTATTCTCCCTAGTAATGGTTTAATTCGTTTTTCATTTTGAAAAACCTTTATATTAGAGGTTTCTTCTTTTTTTAAAAATTCAAAATCATCACCTCCGCAATCATCTTGTATAACAATTTCATTTATTATACCATTTGATAATTTAAAATAATCTCTTTCTAATTGTTTTTTAATATAACTTAAACTATTAAAATTTAAAAATCCCAATGTAATATTCATAATTTTTTAAATTTTTCTCTAACTCTGTCTAATATTTTTATTTTGTCTTTAAAAGTTTTAGTCCAATTGGCGTGATGCATTACTATGTTTTTAGGAATATCAAAATCTTCTTCATCGTTCCAATGACTGAATGGTTGTCCTCCTTTTGGTCTTTGTATGGCAATTTCTCCATAGGTCCAATACTCTGGAGGCAACAATTGAGCGTTGTATGCTATAGATTTGTTTGCTGGATTATTAAAAGTTTGTAACAAGTAATTAAAACACGCCTGCTCTTCTGGAAATTTTTCTAAATTACCTTCTACAGTATTGACAAATGCTCTGGTTTGAGCAGTTGATCTCATTACGAAAAAACCAGTATTAACACCACCAGCATAATCATTCTGAAAGACTGCATCACAATTTTTTACGCGATTCAACAAATCATCATAAAAAGGTTTAAAAAATTGTATGTCAGGATCAGAAAACATAAAACATTCTCCCTTTTCAGTTTCATAAAGTGCTTGTTTAAAACAACGGACCTTATAATACATAGTTTCGCGCCATCCTTCACTGTGAAACTCGGCGTTACACACTTGTGGCTTAAATAAAACTCTCAATTCTAATCGATTATCCCATGGAAGTGTTTTGAGGAAGTAATTTTCAAACAATTCTCGATGAGATTCAGTGAATACCGTATATAATTTCATAAAGACTTAAAAAACTTTTTTTCTAATTTTTCCTCATTATCTAATGGAATTAAAAATTGTCCAGGAGGCATTCTTAGGACTAAATTGGAATATATAAATTCATGCCACCGTTTATGAAAAGTGGTTGAATTAAAAAGTTGTGCATTGTGGGTGGCTTCTGGAGAAGAATCATTCCAATTAATTGGATGTTTTTCATGAGCTAGATAAAAGTCTTTATTACAAAATTTTCCATTACTATTTTGAAAAAAGGTAACTGCATATGCAACATCCCACAAATGATTTCCTATGACATAATCTTTAAACAAGTCTCGATGGTTTATCCACCATTCTTTTTTACAAACCCATGCATCAAATCCCGCAATCTCTATTTTAAACGCGGAGAGATCGTCTGTAATATTGTTTAATGGCAGTATTTCATGTCTTGAGGCTGCATATGTTTCATATTCACCCTTTAAAATTAATTTAATTAATTTTCTGGTAGGCATCACATCACTATTTAAAAACATAAAATAATCACAATCTTGTTGTGATAGAATGTCAAAAAAATCTTTTGATATGGGTTTTGTAGAAATAGAATCTTCTATTAAATCTTTAGCACATCGAGAAAGTAATGGTAGATGTACAAAATTTACATTTTCAGAAAGTTCTTCTTTAAACGTAATGTTATAAAGAGTTATTTCTTGAAAATCTTGAGCTAATTTAATTAGAGTCTCTATACAATGATCTTGTCGATCATACTTTTTAAAAATATTAATTCCTATGGCTAGTTTCATGGTTTTATACGTTTTAAAAACTTGATCAAATCTGTATCAGTCTTTTCTGAAATGTCTAATACATTTAATTTGTGTTTTTTGTAAAAATATTCATATGCTTTATGAATAATGTCCGCTCTGGAACCGTCTGCTCGAGCCGTTTGTAGTCTGCTTACCGCTACTGGATTATTTTCTATATAATCATCTGAATTTGTAGGGTCTGCAAACCACCAGAAAGCAGAAACATTTGAATTTGATATGGATTGACGATATACCATATCCACATCAAATAAATCTCTTAAATTTTCATCATAAACTCCGTATTCCTCAAAACAAGAACGATGATGATACGTAAATTCGTTACACATATGCGGAAAGAAGGATATTCCTAGATTGTGAGAGTAATTTACTATTAATTTAGGGGTTCTATCTCCAGGAGGCCCTGCATAGGCAGAAGTACTTGCAAAACACAAATATTTCAACCCAGACATCTTTGAATGTTTTATGTAAAATTGAAAAATGTCTGGTTTTTTAATAATCATATCATCTTCTATTAGAAATATGTGTTCACACCCATTTTCTAATAAATATTCAATACAACTATTGCGACAAGCTGATGGAAATCTATTTTTTTCATCTTGTATCCAAGCGTTACATCTTGTATAAGATTGCTTGTAAGGATTTCCACCATTTACTACAACTAATTCATCTATATTACTCTCAGCAATAGAGTCATATAGTTTTTGAAAATAGCTTTCAGAATTATATGTGGTAATACCAACACCTATTTTTCCGCTAATTGTTTCCATATATCTTTAAGAGTTTGTTGAGTGTTTTCTAGTGAATAAAATTTTTCTGCTGGACCATATCCATTAACAACTGAAAAATTATTTTTTTTAATAAATTGATCTAATCCATTTTTAAAAGTTTCTTGAAAATTTTCTTGAGATCTAATAACACTTTCTTTATGATCTTCTACAATATCTCTAATAAGACCTTCTGTATTACTAATATCTGCAAACCATCTAAAGGGAGGATGAAATCCCTTTTTAATAATTTGATAAGTGTGGTCTACATGTTCCATGGCATTGTAAAAGTTTTCATCCAATAACCCAACCTCATCTAGACATTTCTTTGAAAAGTAACTTAAAGCTCCTAACAAATTACTGTACAAATCAATAGTTTCTCCGTTTGGATATTTAATAGATTTTCTAATGACGGGAAGTCCATTCTCTCTATTGTGGTTTCCGTGTAAAGCATAATTAAAATGTTGTATTCCAGTTTTTTTAGAAGCATTAATATACGCACTAAAAACAGACTCACTTAATATTTCAATATCATCTTCTAATACAAAATAATCTGTACATTTGTTTTCAATCAAATATTTTAAAGCCAAGTTTTTAGCCTTTGCTACTCCAGTTCTACCACTAGTTTTAATGTATTTTACATTCTTTGGTCTGTCCTCAATAATAGAAGTACTGTTACCATCATCCACAATAACCAATGTTGTGTTTCCTTTAGAAATTGAAGGAAAAGACAGTAATCTTTCCAAGCTTTTCTTCAAAAAATGTGGTCTATCACATGTAATTAAACCAATTCCAATTTTATAAGGATCTTGCATAAGTTTTTTGTATATTTTCTAGAGCTTGTAATGCCTGTTCTTGTGTGACTCCTACCGGATCTCCTTGACCTGGTACATATTTGTGTAGATGGTGGAAAAATCCATAAGACAAATGTTGAATCTTTTCTTCATTATTAAATTTTACCTTTGTACTAGGAGTATTTGATGTAAAAATTCCCTTTGCAATTGTGGGATTGTAATGATTTGGCGGATAGATGTTAACTTTGCGACATCTGGTGATAAAATCTATTACATCTAATGGCTCGTTACAGTACATTTGTTCATTAAAAAATCCTACATTCTTCAATACATTAGAATATATAAACAAGAAATTTGCATTTAATTCCGGTGATAGATTTATAGTTACATTATTAACATCATCTTCTATAGGAATAGACTTTAGACCAGGGCCAGTCATAACCCAAGTACCAAACACAGAGGCGGTCTTAATAGTATTTTGAAAAATGTCTGGATCTGTTATTGCTGTGTTTGAAGTTATTAAAAAATAATACTTTATTTTAGAATTTAATCGGAATTGAGTTAAACATCGGTTTCTTAAAGAGGATAATCCTATTTCTCCTGTGTATTTAATGTGTTCTACATCATCTGGAATTTTGTTATTGGTATTAGACACTACCAAAACAGCATTCCTCAATTCTTTAGGAATTGAGGAAATACATTGGTCTAGATTTAATTGTGAGTAGGCGTCAATAATGCCGATAGATATTTGATCATTCATGTTACAAATGTGTTATAGAGTTCTTTTAAATAGTCATTGACTTCTTTTTTAAACGGAGTGTCTAATACTTCAATAAAATCTTCTAAACTTTTAGGAATATCTACTGCGTTGTATTCATTATCATGAACCCCCATTTCAAAAGTAGAGTCTTTAGTTTGATATTCTGTGCGAAAAAATTTGGGTTTGAGATTTTGTAATTTTGAAATTAACAAACTTAGTTTATCTTGTCCATATTCTTTATCTATCAAAAAACTAATCATGTTGTTTGGAATAATGCTCTTCAACATGGTACTTGTAAGGTCACCTTCTAAAATTTTATGTAAAGAAATTTTCCAATGAACTGGAGAAATTGTATTTTCAATAAATTCATAACAATTTGTTTTGATATCAAAAATATAAATACCTCTTGTTGAATCCATGTCTCCAAAATTTTGTTGATAAGGACTTCCTAGATATAGGATATCACCGTTGTTATAGACTCGATGGTCTTTGTGATGAAAATGACCAGATATAATATAAGGTGCTTTATCGAAAAGGCTCAAAGAATCAACTCCGTGGTCACATTCCTTATAGGTATTCATCTTAAATGAATTAATTTCAAAATGACCTATACATATATCACTTTTAGGAATATCTTGTACACCCACTCCCCACGGAATGAGTGAAATATTTTTATCAAAATTAGTATTAAGAATAAGAGGTTCTTTATCAACTAATACAATATTATTCCAACCTCCTAGAAGGGAGATAGAATTTACATCAGATCGGTCTTTATAATAACAGTCATGATTTCCAGTTGAAATATAAATTTTAAAATCTTCAAATATTTTAAAGAAGTCTTTAGCCATTGCTAAAGTATTCACAGAAATTTCATTACGATTGTGAAATATATCACCAGGAATGATAATTTCTGTGATTCCTTTACGGGCATAGGTTGCTGCTGCCCATTCTGCAAATTCTAATATATTTTTATGCCAAATAGAACTGTCTTGTCCCAAGCCAATATGAATGTCTGAAAATAAACCTATATATTGACTTGAGAGTTTTGACATATTAATCTAAATGATTCCTTTGAATTTTGAGCTGATTGTTCTTGACTATAGTATTATAGTTTTCAGAAAAAAGCAATAATTCATTTTGATATTTTTCGTGTGTTTCTCTTAAATGTTTTTCTTTTTTGATTCGATTACGGAACGCGTTAAAAGCAATGCGGGTAAAATATGAAAAGGGGTTAGTTCCTTTGACCCGATCATATTTCTTGGATGTAAGAGCCTTAAACATGCGGATAATTCCGTCTCCTACCATTTCTTCTCTATATGTATAGTTAATAAAGTTGGGTGCATAACTCAGCTTGTGCGCTATTTTACTAACCATTAACGCCAAGTTGTCAGACATATGATCTGAGTCATAATATTTTACAATTTCATCATCAAACTCCTGCGGATTTACATAAAATTTTTCTTTGTTGACTGGTTTTTTTACATATTCTTTTTTATTAGCAATAGATGGTGTTTCCTCTTCAGAATTTTCATCATCTTCGTCTTCGTCTTCGTCTTCTGGATCTTCATCTTCAGATTCATACCCCAAAAAGACAGCTTCTTCTTTGGTGTAAACAATGTTTTCGAAATTTTCTAGCTTGGCTAGGTTTTTTTCACGCCTGGATGGTTTTTTCGGTATACTCATACTTTTCTAATTTGTACATTTTTTTACGGTCTTCAACATGTTTTTTTCCGTAGCGGGTATTATCTGCTAAATCAAAAATTATAGCCATTTCTTTGGTAGGATGTAATCTTAATACACGTCCAATAGATTGCATAATTTTAATTTTAGCTTTTCCTATAGAAGCAAAAATAATGTTGTGAAGATTGGGTATGTTGATACCCGTACTAAAAATTTTAGAAATAGCTACAACTATAACGTCCCTGCGACCATCCATTAAAGCTCTAACCTTTTCCCTATCTTCCATTTCCGTGGAACCTTGAATAAAATATATAGGTCTTTCTGTAGATTTGTTTATTTCTAATAATTTATTATAGAGATTAATTCCGTGTTCAATTCTATCCACCATTATTAGAGTGTTTTCCGGCAATTTAAAGGCCAAATTACAAATAATATTATTGCGTCTATCATTACCCATTAGATATTCCATCTCTTCCTGATAGGCCAACGCTGGTTCTTGAAGGTTTATATCAAATACCGGAGGATTGGCGTGTTGTATATTCAGTATAACAATTTTAAAATTAGATACAAAGGACTGTTCTTTAAGAGTATGGGTCTTTTCTTCATATGTTATAGGACCTAGTCTTCCTACAATATTCCATTCATCAATTTTAGTAGAGGGCAGAGTACCAGTAAATCCAAAACGATATGAAGTAGATACAAATTTTAAAACATCATTAATTCGGTTACCTCTTTTTACAGAATGAACTTCATCAATCAATAGAATGTCTATGTCTGACAATACAGACAAATCTGTTTTATCAGACATTAAAATCTGTGTACCAGCTACTGTGATGTCACTTTCAGAATTATAAGGATTATTACCAGACCATTTAGATACATTAACCAGTCCATAAGAAATAAAGTCTTCTGCAGTTTGTTCTACTAATTGAATAGAAGGGACCATCACTAAAATTTTAGGATTGGCTTTGTTAAATTCTTTAGCAAAATGATTCTGCAGACTTTTCAGGAGTCCAGCCATTATCAAAGTTTTACCACCAGCGGTTGGAATAACTGTTACTCCACGACCTTGTTTTAAGGCATTAATGATAGATTTTTCTTGATAATCTCTATACTCTCTATTAAGACTTACCACCACAGGATCTTTAAATCCAGGGGTGTACATTTTTTTTAATTCTGGTTGAATATTAAATAGTATATTATTAAAATAAAGGTAATTGACTATTTCTCCCAACATTCCAATTTCAAATTTACCTTGAGGAGTAATACAATAAAGTCTGGAACTAGCAAACGGAGAATGGCGGTAGGTAGGATTAGGAACTGATAAATGTTCTCGAATCAATGCAACAGAACTAGCATCACCAGATATCTGTGCTTGTTTGTTTTTATTGATCAATATTAATTCTACCTTATTCATTAGGTGGTTTCTAGTTTATTAATATCTATAATGTTTTTAATATCATATGTCATAGACCGAAGTATAGTTTCTACTTTTTCTAGATATTGAATGACAATTTCTGTATCTTCAATGTCTTGAATTATTTTTTGAATAGAATCTGAATTTTCTATCTTACGGTCTAATGCATTTTTAGGAATGTTGGGAGGTATTGCATTTTGACTTTCTAGAGTTGCGTGTACTGCAACGTAGGTCATTTTCTTTTTCTTAATTAAGGAATTAAGATGTTTTTTTGCATAAATTAAACGAGCCACCCATTTATGTTTAATACCAGGGAGCATAAGTTGTTTTTGAAGTAAGTTTAATTCATCAACCCTAGTATCTTCTTTTAATTCTTCATTGTATTTATCAAGATCAATCATAAGTAGTTACTAAGGAATAACATTATAATCCCCTATGTCTAACAAATTTCAACAACTTTATGAGAATATTATGGGCAATATAGCAGGTTCTGGAGGAACTTTTGGAACTGCTGTAGATTTTAATGATAATTCTAAGGCAGATGTTAGGACTTCTATGGCAATTACTGGTCAAACTTCTACTAAAGGCCCTAAAAGAAAAAAGAAAAAGTCTAGTATAGAAGTGACACCAATCATTAGAAGACCTCAAATCAAAACTGGAGGTCTGTAATGGATTGTGGTCATTGGAAATTGACTGAAGGGGTTGTTATAGATGAAAATACATTTGGTTTTATCTATGAAATAACAAATATATTGGAAAAAAAGATTTATATTGGTAAAAAACAGTGTAAATCTAAAATTAAAAGAAAACCTCTTAAAGGTAAAACCAGAGCCAGAAGAGATATTAAAGAATCTGACTGGAAAACATATACTAGTTCCTCAGAAAAACTTTGTGCCGATATACAACGATTGGGCAAAGAAAATTTCACATTTATTATTTTAAGAACTTGTACCTGTAAATGGGAAATGGCATATTATGAAATAGAGGCTCAAATTTTACAGAGAGCCATGTTTCGTACTGATTATTATAATGGAATAATCAATGTAAGAATAGGAAAAGCTCCTAAAAATTTAATTGATTCTTAATTATCTAGTAAAGGTGCCACAAAGAGCATAATCGGTATCATTGGTAGTACCTGTATTTGTGGTTTGTCTTGCACAGAATATCCTGCAAGAACCAGCAAGCATGGTGCCTAAAGAATATACAGCAACATTTGCGTTGTCATTTGCTGTGCTATTATGTATAAATGACAAAGAAGGTATATAATAAGCGTCCGGCAGAACTGTTGAAAATGTTACAGTGTAATCACCCACCGCATTACTGGTAATAGAACTTACATTATAAGAAGATTTGATCATGCTTCTAATAGTCAAAGTTCCATTTGCTCCAACTGCGGTTGTTGTAAATGAAAATGTATTTGCATCTATAACAGTAATAACTTTACCCACTCCATTTACACCAGTATCAGTAGCGGCTGTAATTTCTGCAATCATTCCACTAGAATATCCATGACTAGCAAATGTCACAGTAATTGTGGTCGTAGACCTAGTATACGTCTTAGCGGTCTTCGGAATTCCATCAAAATTCAAAGAGGCTCTAACTCTAGGAACTGTCATTAAGTTGGTATTATCCGTGAATGATATTAAGGTTCCAGTTTGTACTTGGTTACCTATTAAACTTCCATAAGAGATTACGTTGTTGACGTGAACGGCATCCGAGTATTGAGCTGTAATATTTGATCCGATAACAAACGCATTACTGATTGCTGGTCCTACAATTGAATTATTTTGCCCCCCCAATATAGAACTATAAGAACTAGTTATAATCCTATTATTATAACCTCCCACAATAGTAGAATAGGAGGATTTATAATTATAATACCATTGATCATAAGGCATTGCAGGACCAAATAATCCATTTGAACCACCACCACTTAATGTATTAGATAACCCACTTAATATGGCAGAATTGTATGCAATATCTATCTTATTGCTTCCAATTTTAGGGACTATTAAACTATAATCATAATAGTCCGTACCATTATAAAGAAATCCACTGAGTTTTGTGGTAGCAAGTGTGGTGTTTGAGTATGGAGTAAATGTTAAATTTCTACCATCTCCATATAGACTGCCCCCAGCACTGACATTTGAGGTGACAGTTAGATTAGATCCAACTCCATAATTGCCATATACAATACCACTTGCACTAATGTCTCCAACAACTGTTAGGGGTTTATTTGGAAATGCCGTTCCTATACCAACATTACCACCACTCAACATAGTCATTCTTTCAACTCCAGCGATAGCATCAACAAACCTAAGTCTACTTTGTTGAGATCCAGCCACGTCACTATATACGTCTACGGAAAAAGATTTGGCGTTGTCATAAGACCTATTGAAATCAATTTGTCCGCCTTCTTGAGTAGAGTCTGCCCTGTTTGAGATGAATCCTTTAGAATAAACACCTCCTGTGGAACTAATATTTCCGACCACTGTCAATCTTTCATTAGGTGTGGAAGAGCCAATACCTACATTGACCCTATTGGCGTTATTATCCAGGATAACTCTGTCAGTGTAGTATGTTACAGAAGGAAATGCATCATCTACAGTATCTTCTGTACCAGTCTCTCCTGCTACAGTTGAGACCACACCTGCAGATGTAATTCTACGGATGGTGTGGTTGAATTGATCACTAATAAATACATTGTCATACCTATCCACCGCAACTCCAAGTGGACCGTAGAATTGAGTGCCGCTGGAACCATCTGTTGATCCGGGAGAGTCTAAAGTTCCGGCAAAAACTGAGGATGTTCCGGTTGGTGTTACTTTGTAAATAACATGGTTGTCGTTGTTGGATACAAATAAATTTCCAGAAGAATCTATATCTATCTCCATAGCCAGGGCTAGAGTTGCTAAGGTAGATACAAGTGCTCCAGAAGTTATTTTACGAATTTTTGCATTGTTTCTATCTGCAACGTATAACGTGTTACTAGAATCTATGGTGATCCCATGTGGTTCCCAGAATGTGGCTACGGTTCCGGCCCCATCTGTCGAGCCTGTTGAGCCCACTATACCAGCAAAAGTGGTTACCGCACCAGCAGCAGTTATCTTGCGGATAGTGTTGTTGACAGAGTCTGCTACAAATAAATTATTAGAAGAATCTATGGCAACACCAATTGGTCCGTAAAATCTAGCAGAAGATCCCGTTGAATTGTTTGTTGATCCGGAGAGCCCTGCAGTTGAACCAGCAAAAGAGGACACCACCCCAGCTGGACTTATTTTACGAATGTTGTTATTGCCGAAGTCTGCTACGAATAGATTGCCGCTGGAATCAAACGCCATTCCAGTTGGAGTGTTGAATCTGGCGGCGGTTCCTGTACCATTTGATGTACCGGATTGTCCCGGTGAACCCGCAAAAGTTGAAACTACACCGGCTGGAGTTATCTTGCGAATGGCACGATTGCTGGAAATGTATAAATTGCCAGAACTGTCAAAAGCAGCTTGAGATGGAAGATCAAATCTAGAATTAGAGGATTTGAAGGATGAAATTCCTGGATTTAGCGCGTCTTTTACGAATCCATTAGAACCGTAAAAAGTAGAGCTGATGTTTCCTTGGGCACTGATGTTTCCAGCTACCGTCAATTTTTCACCCGGGGCTTCGGTCCCAATACCAACCTTGCCGTCATTGGTAATCCGCATTTTTTCTGTAACATCATCAGACCCTGATGAAGTAGTAAGGAAGCTTATTCTTCCGGGAACGGATCCTGAAAGTGGTACTCCGTCAACTTCCCCTAAAATCATTGCTGCTCTTTGCAAAACAGGAACAACAGCTTTATCGTAACCGTTAAAATCTATAGAACCAATGTCTTCATTAATTGAAACAGCAGAAGCAATTCCTGTAGTAGTTGCAGCTGATTTGTTAAATGAAAATATTCCACGATCTCCAACTTGAGTGGAGAAAGTCCACATACCCATTCTAGAAGAAATGTTACCTTGTCTTACTACTTGTAATTGCATCCGACTATTGGAAGCAGTAGTAGTAGAATCATTATATGCAGAAAGTCCCCCAACAATTACGTTTCCGTCTGCATCAATTACAAACGGTGTGCTATCAGGACTCGTGGAATCTTCTACAACAAATGCGTTTCCTGTTCCGGTTTGGTTAATAGTTACTGCGGCTTCTGTATTAGAAGTGGAGTAAACTGATAGTTTGGAGTTTGGAGAAGTATCTCCAATACCAACATTGCCGACATTATCAATCCGCAAACGTTCAACAGGAGTTGTTGATCCTGAAGCTGTTGTAGCAATTGTGAATCTACTTGGAGCACTGGAAGCTGTAAATAGACCGTCTGCTTCGTTTGCAATCCACGCAGTTCTTGTTGCACTAAGGGCCCCATTGTCTCCGTAGTAATCTATTACTCCAATGTTGTCTCCTGAGCTAAGTCCACCACTAAAAGTTCCGTTGGTGGATCCACGAGATTTTGCAAATCTCAATCCTGCGCTAGAAGTGCTGTTCGTGAATCTTGCAAAAGTGGCTCCACTAGTTCCTGCTCTGGATATTTGGAAGGGGTAGTTAAACGGACTTGCATACGTAGCTGATAATCCTATTAAGACGTTTCCATCTGCATCAATAACAAATGGGGTATTATCAGGGCTCGTAGAATCTTCAATAATAAGAGCATTTGCAGTTCCAAGTTGAGTAATAGTTACTGCTGGTTGCGTATCAGAAGAAGAATAAACAGATAACTTAGAACCGGGAGAGCTGTCTCCAATACCAACATTACCACCGTCTTTAATAATTAATGCTGAAGTTGTGTCGTCATAAAATGATGCCACATCATTACTACCTGTTTGTTTTACATACAAAGCAGGTCCAGTACCAGTATTAGTTACAGAAACTGCACTAGTAACAAATACCATGGTGTCTATTTGAGTAGTGGTGCCTAGAGCACTTAAATTACCGGTGATATTCAAGTCACCGGTTATGGTTCCACCGGTAGAAAGAACCACCCCGGTCAATTTACTACCATCTCCATAATGATTACCACTTAAAGCTGGGGAAGACACTGAGGTGGTAAAGGTGGCTATAGCAGGTAACCTACTATTGTTTAAAGTACCACTGGCAATGTTGGTTGCGTTTAAATTAGTCAACGCAGAACCATCTCCATAATGATTACCACTTAAGGCCGGTGATGAAACACTGGTGGTAAAAGTTGCAACGGCTGGTAATCTGCTGTTGTTTAAGGTGCCCTGGATGATATCTCCAGCGTCTAAATTTGATAAATTACTACCATCACCATAAAAAATACCACTGACAGTTATGGAAGAAACACTGGTAGCAAAAGTTGCAACTGCTGGCAGTCTACTGTTATTTAAAGTGCCTTGACTAATGTTGGTAGCGTTTAAACCCGTCAAATTAGCACCATCTCCACTGACAGTTATGGAAGAAACACTGGTAGCAAAAGTTGCAGCTGCTGGCAGTCTACTGTTATTTAAAGTGCCTTGACTAATGTTGGTAGCGTTTAAACCCGTCAAATTAGCACCATCTCCACTAACAGAGGGAGAAGAAATAGACGTAGTAAAGGTTGCAACTGCCGGCAGTCTACTGTTATTTAAAGTGCCTTGACTAATGTTGGTAGCGTTTAAGTCTGTCAGAGGCGCACCGTCTCCATAATGAACACCACTCAAAGAAGGGGAAGATATATTGGTGGCTATAAGGGTGTTAATGACCTGGGGTTGATTGTATATTTGGAGTCCCATAGAAGATAAAATGTTCTTCTATATTTACACTCTTGAAACATTTTTATGGCATTGTTTTTAAAATCCCCTAAATAACAATATGAGTAGATGCATTTACTGCCAATCACAATCTTTTGGCCAGCCTTGTTTGTTTTCCCCTACCAACACACATGCTCACATCGGTGGCAAGGGGTGTATGTATTGCGGAACAGATGCAGTTGGCAGTGGTTGTGTATATAATCCTTATAATAAAAACCACATCAGTGGTGGAGAATTTTTAAATAGAGGTAATGTTCAAACAGAAAAAGCGGTGGTTTTAAATTATTTTTTCAACAAACTTAAAAAGAAACCATTAATGGAAACTTATAAATCTCCATTGGATAGACTATATAATAGAGTGGCTTCTATATTATATTCAATAGCAGAACCTTTGTTAGAAGCTTTAAGCTTACAAGAAACCTCTATATATTCTAAACTTTCCAAACAAGATCTTATAAATGCTCATGATTATAAGATGAAGTTTGCCTTACAATTTAAAGAATTCAACAAAATAGTTGAAGAAGCTTATAAAAATCTTCCACCAGAAATAGTTGAAGAATCTTTGGCTGAGGCTATTATGTTGGATAATGAACATTAAAGATCATCTGGTTGTACACTTACCCCAGAGAATCATAATTTTCCCTTTCCATAATTACTTGGATAGCTTTTTAACCCGTATTGTTAACAAGTACACTGAATGGGATTTACTTAAAAATAAAAAAATTACCGGTAGAGAAAAATATTTTAAATTTTTTGTTGAAAAAGAAATTTCTGATATTATATTTGATATTAGAATTGTTTATCAGAATTATAATATTAAGATTTTGACAGTTAGTAAAAACTACACTATACCAGATATTTTTGACAATTATATAGACAATAAAGAATTTGTAATAAAATCTATATACAAAATTTTTAAAAAAAATTGTAATACTTATTTTTACGACAATATTCCAGATATTTTTAATTTTAATACTTCTGGAAGATTTTATAAAGGATTAAAATGTGTAGATCTCACCGGTGAAGAAACAGAATTTATCATTAAAATAACAAAAAAATGGACAAGTATGTAATTTTTCACATTGACGGAGGCGCTGGAAAAAGTGTAATGGCAACAGCTGTTTGTGTTTCTATCAAAGCTGCTTATCCAGATCATAAACTAATAGTGGTAACTGCCTGGCCGGAAGTGTTCCTTCATAATCCATTAATTTATAGAGTTTATAAAACTGGACAATTTGCATATTTTTATGATGACTTTGTTAAGGATAAAAATTCAATTATTTTAAGAACCGAACCTTATCATTGTAGTGACTTTATAAACAAAAAAAGTCATTTAGTGCAAGTATGGTGTGACCTATTTGGTATTAAATGTGTACAAATTAAACCTCAATTAACATTAACTCAAAGAGAACTCATTAATGCTGCTAAATTGGTAAACAAACAAGGACCAGTTTTATTGTTACAAACTAACGGAGGAGCAGATGGACAAGATGTAGATTATTCTTGGGCCAGAGATATTCCACTTGCAATTGCCCAAGACTTAGTTAATACTGTTCATAAGGATTTTAATAAAATTTTACACATACGCAGAGAGAATCAACCAAAATTAGAGAACACTATTCAAGTAACTGATAATTTACGTAATTTGTTTTGTTATACCTATCTATCAGATAAGTTTATATTAATAGATTCTGTAATTCAACACGTAGCAACCGCCTTAGATAAAAAGGCAGCAGTTGCTTGGATAAGCAATTCTCCTACAGTTTTTGGATATTCTAGTAATGTTAATGTGGGTCCCCAATTAGCACCTAATTATAGACATCTTGTAGATTCTTATTTAGAAGATTATGATTGGATTGGACGCCGTTTATATGAATGTCCTTTTGATGATCTCGACAATTTGTTTGATAAACAATTATTTTTAGATTACCTAAAGGAAAAATAACATGGAAGATAAAGAAATAGAAGAAATTATAAAAATTGTAAGAATTTATTCTGAAAAAAATCAAATGTGGTTACCAGCCATTAAAGATATACAGACACATGACATGGATCCAATGTGGGTTGCTTCTATATTGTATTTAATCTATGATAGATATCTAGCTTGTATAGATGATGATAAACAATTGTGGTTTTCTAAATCCATTTTAAACATTTTTGCGATGATGAGAAAAGACGGTCATTCCTATCTTATTAAGGCAACGGACCCAGATCTAGATTAAATAGATATATGAACAGACGTGATTTTCTTTACACTGGTCTATTTGGAGGTTTAGGTCTTTCGTTAGGAGACGCCTTAAAACTTCAAGCAGAGTCGCCCCTCACCCCAAAAGCTCAATCAGTCATTCACATTTATTTGCCCGGTGGAGCTGCAGCGCAAGAAATGTGGGATCCAAAACCTTTAGCCCCTGCAGAGTATAGAGGGCCTCTCAAATCTGTGCAGACAGTAATTCCCGGAGTCCACTTTTCAGAAAATTTAGCAAAGACAGCAAAAATTGCAGATAAAATTTCAGTAGTCCGTTCCATGACTCACGGAGATGCAGCTCATGAAAGAGGTACATCCACTATGTTTACTGGTTATCGTCCATCTCCTGCTGTGACATATCCTTCTTTTGGTTCAGTAACAGCTCAACAATTAGGTGGTCGTAATAGTTTGCCAGCTTATGTTTCTGTTCCTAACGCTCATGGGGAAGTCGCTGGTACTGGTTATTTATCTAACGCTTACGGTCCTTTTAGTCTTGGCTCTGATCCAGCTGCTCCAGGATTTAAGGTAAGAGATTTGCAATCAACTGTTAGTGAAGAACGATTTGATAAAAGACGTAGTATTCTTGATACCGTAGATAAACATTTTAGATATCTCGAAAAGAGTGACAACCTTGCTGCAATGGATACTTTCTATCAGCAAGCATATGATTTAATTTCTTCTCCAAAGGCGAAGGGAGCTTTTGATTTAACTAAAGAATCAGATGCCCTAAGAGAAGCTTATGGCCTTAATCAAGCAGGTCAAAGACTATTAATGTCTCGTCGGTTGGTAGAGTCTGGAGTACGCTTTGTATCTGTCACTTATGGTGGTTGGGACATGCATACTAATATTGGTGCAAACATGAACAAAACCTTACCTGCATTTGATCAAGCATATGCTGCTCTTATTACAGATCTAGATCAACGTGGCATGTTAGATTCTACTCTTGTTATGGTAAGTTCTGAATTTGGTCGTACTCCTAAAATTAATAAAGACGGCGGAAGAGATCACTGGCCGAGAGTATTCTCAGTAGCTCTAGCTGGTGGAGGTATTAAGAGAGGTTATATTCACGGAGCATCTGATGCTACTGGCGGAGATGTCGAAGAGTCAGCTCTATCACCAGAAAATCTTGCAGCTACGATGTATAATCAAATTGGAATTAATCCCGATTCTAAACTAGAAACTCCAGATGGACGTCCTGTAGCAATAGTGTATAATGGGACTGTAGTAAAAGAACTTTTAGCCTAATATTTTATGAGCGACTGCGGACATCACAATAGCGACCCACAAACACGTAGAGAATTCCTTACCGACTTTGGTTGGGGACTTGGAGGACTTTCATTGGCTTCTCTTTATGGTTTAAATCCAATGACAGCTGAAGCAGTTTCTCCAACTGCTCCAAAAAAGCCTCACTGGCCAGTGAAAGCAAAATCTATCATTCACTTGTTTGCAACTGGAGCACCATCTCATGTTGACACGTTTGATTACAAACCAGAACTTCAAAAGAGAGATGGAGTAAAACATGAGTTTGGCAATTTGCTAGCTTCTCCTTTTGAGTTCAAACAGTTTGGAAAATCTGGTATTCATTATTCAGAAGTTTGGTCTCAATTGGGAAGCCATGCTGATGATATTGCTATCATTAACAGCATGCAGACAGAAATTCCAGATCATAATATTGCTCAAAAAATGATGGCAACTGGATCTGCTCAGCTTTCCAAGCCTAGCATGGGATCTTGGATGGTGTATGGGCTGGGTACAGAGAATCAAAGCATGCCTGGATTTATTTCCTTAAACGGAGCTTCAGAATGGAGACAATGTGCTTTCTTGCCAGGAATGTATCAGGGTTGTAACGTATCATATCGTAGAGGAATAAAAGCAGAACAGATTTTAGCCAACATTCGCAGCGAATTTTCTACTCTTGAAAGACAAAGAAGGCAGATTAATTTTGCAAATACACTGAACTCAAACCATCTCGCAAAACTTCAAAGAGATGCCCAGCTTGAGTCACGCATCGAGGCTTTTGAAACAGCATTTAAAATGCAAACTGAAGCTACTGATGCTTTTGATATCTCTAAAGAATCTGCAGAAGCAAAGGCTTTGTACGGTGAAACTGAGGAAGGGGCTAAGATGTTGCTTGCAAGACGTTTGGTTGAACGTGGAGTTCGTTTTGTGCAGGTGAATGTAGGTGGCTATGATCATCACATGGATATTAAGAACGCCATGACAAGAACTGCAGGAAGATACGATCAGCCATTTGGTGCTCTTCTTACAGACTTGAAGCAAAGAGGGATGCTGGATTCTACTCTTGTGGTTTGGGGTGGAGAATTTGGTCGTACAGTCCAGGCAGGTGGTGGAGTAGGCGCTCCAGGAAGAGATCACAACGGCAAAGCCTTTAGTGTTTGGATGGCCGGAGGTGGAGTTAAAGGTGGGCAGCGTTACGGAGAGACTGATGAAACTGGAGGTAAATCAGTCAAAGATATTGTTCATATTCACGATCTCCATGCAACCATGCTTGCTTTGATGGGATTTGATCACACCAAACTTGTTTATGAATACAATGGTAGACCATTTAGGCTCACAGATGTATACGGAAATGTGGTCAAAGAGGTTATTGCTTAATAAATAGAATTATGGCTTCTAATAAATTTCTAACTTCTTTAATACAAGAAGAAATATCTTTGAGTAAAAATTCAAACAGATATTCAAAATTTGACAATTTTCTTAAAAAAATATTAAACGAGGAAGATGCACTAAATCCAGCTGAACCCGAAACACAAGCAGACGCAGCCACTACACCACCTGTAGCGGGAACACCAGAAGGGGATACTTCAGTGCTACCAGGAAAAGATGCTTTGGCCAGAATTCAATTAGTACAATTAGCAGCTGCGTGTTTCTTGACAGATGTAGATAGCATAAGAAGAGAAAAATCAAAAGAAGATGTTATTAATCGCTGTTTAACAGAATTGGATAAAATAGATGAACAATTAGGAAATCCTGAAACGGCGGCAAAAGCCATACAACTTCTTTTAACAGCTGTAAGAATTAAAGACGGTGGACAGTATGCAAATCTAAAAGTAAATATTGATGATGTCATTCATAAAATGAATGCCGCAACTAGAATTTTAATGATTGGTGTATGTATTCAATCATTAAGCACCCCAATGGATAAAGTTCAAACGGCAGATCCTTTTATAGATTCTACTTTAGAGACCCTTCCAGACAATTTAGATACTATGGAACAGTTATCTCAAGATCCTTCTCAATTAGAAGCTGCATTAAAAGCCGCAGATGATACCTATAACAATATTAAAAAGATACTAGCAACTAATAGTACCGGCTCTATGATGGTAACTTCAGGTGACTAATTTAAAAATAAGGGTATAAAGGACATATGTCCAATACCAACCCGTTATTAGTTAAAGAAAACGTCCAATTAATTTTGGAAGCACTACTTTTTTGTGCTATTCCTAGTGTAAATCATACTCTTTATAGTGAAGATATTGAAAAAATGATTAATTTGGCAGTTTCTCTAAGATGTTCCCATCCCAATGTACCTTTATGCAATGTTTTTCTTGACAAACAAGAAATTATGAATGAAAATACACTTACAAAGTTTTTTCCAGAACTATTAAAACACTAATTTATGAAAATAGCTGTAATAGGAACCCAATGTGTTGGTAAATCTACATACATTCAAGATTTTCTAGCAAAATGGCCGATGTATAAAACTCCAGAGAAGACTTACAGAGATCTTGTTAAGGAAAACAATATCCCTCTCAACAAAGAAGGCTCTGAAGAATCACAAAGACAAATTTTAGATTTTTTAGCAGAACAAGCCACTCAGTATAGTAAAAATGATTTTGTAATTTTTGATCGGTGTGTACTAGACAATCTAGCATACTCTTCTTGGCTTCATTTGAATGGCTTGGTGTCTGAAAAGTTCTTAGATACTTCTAGAATCCTCGTGAGAGAAACATTGAGACTATATGATATACTTTTTTTTCTACCACTAACCAAAGCTTCTCCAGTTGAAATTGTTGCAGATGGTATTAGAGATACAGATCCTGTGTACCGAGAAGAAATTGATAACATTTTTAAAGTTTTTAATCAGTCTTATTTGCAAGGGGATGGAAGAATTTTTCCAAAAGGAGATTCAGCTGCTTTTATTGAAATTTTTGGTACCAGAGAACAGCGAATTGCATTAACAACCATGTACGTACAGGAGAATGGTAAACAATTTGGTGAAGAACAAAGTTTGATATCTGACATTTGGACACCATAAATAAGATATATGAGTTTATTTGAAAATCTTTGTGAAAATTATTTAGAAGAAATGGCTGCTCCTCGTGGCGCTATCACAATTCCTGCTCTAGACGCAGTTAGCAGAGCGCCTAAACCAGATTGGATAAATAAGTTTACTGAAACTGATGTAGATCCTCGTTCTGGTGAACGACGCAAGCCTAATGCTCGAGATGGAAAGTATAATGGCCAGGACGCTTGGAAGGCCTTAGAGCTTTTTCTTAAGAGTGGACATGGTTCTGGTAAAACATATCCTGATAATGCAAAGATGCAGGCTGCTATTTTTGATTTTCTCAAACATACAGCAGGTTGGTCTGCTTCCCCAGCTGAAAAATGGATGAAAACTATTGGAAATTATCTTTACGGCTTGAATTTAATTACTCAAACTCCAGATGAATCTGGAAACAACCCAGCAGGAGCCGCCCTACCACAAGCTTCTTCAGAAGATATTAAAGATGAAGAAGGATCTGGATCCGAAGAAGCTGAAAACACACCAGCTGAAACAGAGGTTTCTCCCGAAGAAACACCTGGAGAAACTGAAGAGGTTCCAGTCGAACCAGAACCAGAAGAAACTCCTTCTCAAAAAAATGAGGAACCAGCAGCAACACCGGATAAAGCGGGATTTACTGGAAAAGAAGGAGCAGAATTAGATTTATCAGACATTCAACAAGCTCTATTAGATCTGATTGAAGCAGAAGGTCCTCTAGAGAACAATGAATTGGTTTCTAAGATTGATAGAAATTTAATTCCCAGACAGTATGCTGACTCTGATGCTACTATTAAATCATATCTAAGAGGAATAGCCGGAGAATTGGGCAGAAAAGATTTAATTAAAAGAACAGATGATGGATGGACAGCCATTCCCAAGCAAGATAACGGAGGAACACTAGCAGATATGGGATCTGAGGAAGACCAGGCGGCAGATTTAGACAGAGCTAAGCAGGCAGAATTGGCAAATTTGCATCGACAATCACTTGGAGGCATGACCCCAAAGATGGGATTAGAAGATAGTGTAGATTTCAAACATTTATACAGTAATATTTTCAAATCTATGAGCGTGATTAAAGGTTAAAATTCCTATATACTGCTTATATGAAGCAGCTCCCGGGACATTATGTGTTGAGTAAGTTTTATACTCATTCGGGAGAACCCGTATTTCGAAAGTTTGACGGAAATTACAACGCTTCTTGTAATATTTGTAGAGAAGGAAAGAGTTGGTTGAAGAAAAAGAGATTATTCTATTATCCTTCAACCAACTCTTTTTATTGTTTTAATTGTGGTCGTGGATGGAATTCACAGACTTATATAGAATTGTCGTCAGGTCTTTCTCGGGAAGAAATTGAAGCAGAAGCATTTAGCGGAGATATATCTATAGATGTATCTGAGAATTATAAAGGAAGTAAACAAACTTCTAAGGAAAAACCCATATTACCATATGATTCCATCAATGTTAATGACAAACAGCAACAAATATATTATGGAACTAATCAGTATTTTCAGAAAGCACTGGATTATATAGAGCATCGTAGATTAAATACGGCTATAAATAAAAGTTCTTCATATTATATTAGCTTAACAGATTCTTTTCACAAAAATCGTCTATGTATTCCTTACACAGATAGAAATAACCGTATAGTTTGGTATCAAACCCGTTCTCTAGATGGTTCTGAGCCTCGATATCTCAATAAAGTGGGATATGATAAGTCAGTATATGCTATTGAGCGTGTAAAAATTGAATTGGATTCTATTTTCTTGTTTGAAGGTCCTCTAGATTCTATGTTTGTTCAAAATGGAGTAAGTTTGGCAGGTCTAAATCTAACACCATTACAGCAAAAACAGTTATCAGAGTTTCCTTTACATGAAAAAATATGGATATTAGACAATCCACGCAAAGATGATGCTGCCAAGCAGAAGATTTTTGAGCTATTAACAGCAAAACAAAAGGTATTCCGCTGGCCTTCTAATAGTCCATTCAAAGATTTCAATGAATGGGCAGTAAAAGAAGGAATAGACGAAATACCTTACAGTTTAATTTTAGATTCTCTGTATGAAGTTTAAGCCATTTTAAGTTGATCTGTATCTCTTTGTTTTTTAGGAGCCATAATAATAAATTGATTAAGAACCTCTTTAAGTTTTTCTACTTCTCCTGCAATACGTGTAATACTATCAGATGCTTTACGAGTAACTCCTCTTAACAAAGAACCCGGACGATCCTGAGCTGCTAATGTAGCATGTAAAGACTGGCTATCCGGACTATTTAAGAATTTTGCAAACTCCTCCAATCTACCCGACCATTCTGTAATAGAAGCAATAGCATCAGCAGCCAGATTTGGATCAGTTCCTTCTGTATCAAATTGGTCTGGCTGTGTAGATGGCTCTAAAGATCCCTTAAAATCTTTTTGATTTTGATCTTGTGTAAAACTTTGTGGGTCCTGGGGTTCTACAGCTGGAGCTTCATCTGCTTCTCTTACTAAATGTTTGATAAAACTTTTAAGAAATGGAACATAAGATTCATCACACCCACATTCTTGCTGATTTGACTTTAAAATTCGTGCAACTTCACTTTTCTGTGCTTTGCTATACACTTTTTGATTCTTTTTGCTAGATTTCTTCGAAGTTTTCATTTATACTATATTTACCATATGGATACATCGTTTTCTCCGAAGTCTTGTGTTGTTTTATACAGTGGTGGCATGGATAGCACAGTTGTTTTGCATCATGCATTGACAAATTATGAACAAGTATATGCTTTAGGTATAGATTACGGACAAAGAAATATCAGTGAATTAACCAGAGCAGAGGATTATATTACAAATATTATTTTTAAATCAAAACATGCTGAAAAAATAAAGTATAGTAGATTTCCATTAGCTTTAAAATTTTTAAAATTTGATTCAGCCTTGACAAGAGATGACGTAGATGTTCCTAAAATGAAAGAGGTTATCGGAGATCCACAAAATACTGCATACGTTCCCAATAGAAATATGATATTTTTGTCTTTGGCAATTGGTATGGCAGAAAGTGTAGGAGCAGAACATGTTCTATACGGAGCTGCCAAAGCAGATGATACTTCTGGGTTCTGGGATTGTACACCAGGATTTAGGAACCGGTTAAATACTATTCTTTCTTTGAACAGGCGCAAACAAATAGAAATTAAAGCACCTTTAATTGATAAAACAAAAAAAGAAATTATAGAATATGGAATTGAATTGGGTGTAGATTTTACACAAACTCGTACTTGCTATACCGAACACGAAAAGTCATGTGGAGAATGTCCAAGTTGTTCAGCAAGATTGGCAGGCTGGATCCAACTTAAAAAGGTAGATCCTCTACAATATTCGCGAATCATTGATTGGCAAAAATATAATTGCACAGTATTATAATATCATGTGTGGAATTGCAGGCAGTTCAAATTTTGAAAAAGCATTTAATCTTTACAAATTAAATTTACATCGAGGTAGTTATTCTACGGGGTTCATGGCGGTTTGTAGAAACTCAAAATCATATTTTATACACAAACTGCCAGGACACCTGACAGATACAGATTTTGAAAATTATCAATATAAGTTAGCATTGAGTAATCAACCTTACGATTATTTTCTTTTTCATTCCAGAGCACCCACTAATAGTACAGAAACTAAATGGAGTGACAAAACAACTCACCCATTTGACCAGGATGGTTGTTTTGTAGCTCACAATGGTATTATAACAAATTTTGAAGAAATTAATAGTAATCCTCCATTTGAGGTGGACTCCCAAATGATACCCCATGATTTAATTAAAAATTACAGTATATCAAAAACATATTCCAACTATCAAGGATTACTTACCAGTTGGATTGTGTGGGACGGAGAGGTGTATGTGGTCAAGGCGGGTAGTTCATTGTGGATGGATAAAGATTCTTTTTCGTCTTCTCAGTTTCAAGATTCTACATGCGTTGAAGAAGATGGAATTTGGTTTAAATTAAAAGAAGGTTCTTTCTCAAAAGAAGGAACATTTTCTTACGAAAGTCCTTATTTTATATGAAAAAAGTAACTGCAGTAATTGCAACTCAAGCAAAAGACATCAAAGAATTTGAAAACAGGCCAATTTTTAAATCCTTACAGCGTCAATATGACTCCAACGATTTGTTTCGTAAAGGAGTTTTTGATTTTGTTATTGTAAAGGATAATAAAGAAGGTTTGTCCAAACTTTACAATACTTTTTTAGAAGATCCAAAACACAAGAAAAGTATTTTACTTTTTGTACATGATGATGTTGAATTGGAAGATTTGCTTTTAGTAGACAAATTACAAAATTCTCCTTATGAAGTCACTGGTTTGGCTGGTGCCAAATCTATCAATCTCTCCAAAGCTCCTGCGTGGCATTTGATGTCTGAAAGACCTACTCATGTAGGAGAAGTTGCCCATGCGGCGGATAGTAGAGTGTGGACAACTGTATTCGGGCCCACAAATTCTAGAGCTCTGGTATTAGATGGTTTGTTCTTAGCAATTGATGTAGAAGCAGTGACTACTAAAGGTGCTAAATTTGATAAAGATTTTAATTTTCACCACTATGATTTGGCTTTTTGTTTAGACTGCAACGCCAAAAAGGTCAAAATGGGGGTATTGCCTATTCGAGTAGTTCATCATGGGCTGGGAGACAGTATGAACACCCCAGACTGGATGGACAGTGCAAAACTCTTCTCAAAAAAATTCGGGACTTAAGCTAGTTAACAGCTATCATATATTTATGAGCAGATCAAGAATTTATAATGATGAAGACTATGACGGATCTTTAATCCACAATCGTTTTGGATATCAAATTTTTCGCAAGGAATATAATCCACTTGGAGTTGCCTATATTACACGAGGCAATATGGATGTTAAAGATAATTTAATTGATCTTGAAGATAAGCTATCAAATGATTTTATATACTCAGACGATGCTCTAAGTGTATGTTGGGAGATTCCTAATATGAATCCGATTGGAGCGGTCTTCTTTCAAAGATTATTTGTTCAAGAAATTGCTAATCTTTTTAGAACAGATATTTTTGGACTTTATGATGTTGAAGTAAACGGAGATGATCTGATGCTTCGTAAAAAGGGCATGGGTGAAGATGGTAAAGAAGACTGGGGCAAAGCCAGTGTAAGCATTACTAAGGTTACAGATACAGTTGCTCTGGGACATTTTGGAATTAATATCAGTGCAGGAAGCAGAGCTCCTAGTTTTGCATTCTCTCTTTATCTTACAGATGACTTGGTCGAAAAATTGGCTTATAAGATTGATGATATCTTTTATGAAATTATCCAAGATTGTTTCACAGCCACCACCAAAGTCATTTAATGAAACCTCAATATAAAGATGATCTGTTTCCTTATTTAAATTGGATTCTTAAGAAGTCTTCTAAGATCCCAGAAGAACATAGTATACCATCTATTTTTATTACCAATAGATGGTTATCTATGGCAGATAATTCTTTAGCTCAAATAGTAAATGTTACTTTTAATAGATGGGTGTATAAAACTCCATTGTCTAAAGAAAATTTTTTGGCTGGTAAATTTTACAAAACTCTTTTGCCTAAAATAAGTTGTAAATTATCTTACATTAAAAAAGCTTCTTCTAAATCAAAAGAAGAAGATTCGGATGCAAATATTATTGCTAATAACATGGAATTATCTCAAAGAGAAATTAATCTCTATAATTCAACACTTGAACAATTAAACAAATCACTTAAATAAAAATATGATAGACAGACCCACAAACCTACAAGACCGCATTGGTGGTAAAATTCAAATTGAACACTATCAGGGAAAGAGCTATGAATTGGATGACTGGAATATCACAAAAGTATTAGACAATATTTTAATGATTCAGTATGCGGATATTAATGAGTCTGGAACAGAAATCCGACGCGGAAGCTTGTGGATTCCTATTAATGCAGTAGAACACACTTGGCGAGTTGGTAAGGTCATCCTTGCCGGACCTGATTGTAAAATTGTCAAAGAAGGAGATCATGTAGTGTTTCCGAATGATCGAGGATTGAAGGTAAATTCTATCAATGGTTTAAGTAATGTTGCCTTCTTAAATGAAGATCGAATTTTTGGAGTTTGTGACTATAAACCAATCGAATAACATGGGACTTTCATCTGCTGGTTTACAACAATTGTTAGAAAATAATGTTGTAGAATTAAAATTTACTAGAAAAAATCCAGTAGCCGGAAAACCTGCTACCAGGCGTATGTTAGCATCTCTCAATCCAGCAATTTTGGATTCAGAATTGGGTCGTAAAATTTTTAATTTTAATGCACCTGCTGGAAAACCACCATACAATCCAAACAATTATAATTTAGTTGTAGTTTTTGATATGTTTATGCAGAATTGGAGAGCCATTCCGGCAGATTCTACAGAAGTAATCAAATTAATTCCGTCAACTCCAATTGAGGATTTCTGGGAGTACTACAATGATGTCTTATCAAAGATGAGCAGTGAACAAAAAGCTGCTTTCATGAACACCTAATGAACATTAACGGCTCAAATTTAGAAGAAATATGTAAATATCTTTTGCAAAAAACCATTTCCTTAGAGATTAATAATAAAATTTTTAAGCAAGGTAAACTCATTCTTTTTTATCAAAAGAATTTTTATCTTACTTTCATTTTAAACACTCTTAAGAAAGAAGGAGACAAGGTAGAAATACCCATTCCATATGCTACAGAGTCTCATAATGAAGACAATCTAGTATATTTTGACTACAGGATTAAGACACTCGCAAAATTAGCGCCAGAAATAGAAAATTACCTAAAAGTATACCCAGTAATTGGAGTCAAAAATAAATATTGGGACACCATTTTAACTATTAATACCCATGAATGAAACCACCAATGTTTTTAATGTTTTTGCGGGAACTATCCAGCAAGTTTTAATTGCGGATTTATTTATTCTCGGTCCTGGATATCTACCGGTCACCAAACTTCCAAAGAATAGCTGTAATAAATGTTACGGTCGTAAATTTGTTGGCAGGGATCATCAAAATTTTACACACATCCCATGTTCCTGCGTGCAAAAAGTTTTAAATTTCGATATACTAAAGAAGCTTGAAGACAAATACACAAAACGTAATTGATTATTTCCCTGGACAAGATAGTCCACGACCACAACAAATAGAAGCTCTTAAATTTATTCAAAAAGAGTTTCAAAGCGGTAAAAAATATGTAATAGCCAGACTTCCTACAGGATCTGGCAAATCACACATAGCAACTACATTGGCAAGATCATCAAGAGGTATTGATTCTAATAGACAGCGATTGTTAGAATCGTATGAAGCTTTTAAAAAAGATAATCAAGGAAATTACTTACACAAAGAAACTTTCCTATCAGAATCATCATACGGGTCCGCAATTTTAACAGTCACAAAATCATTACAAAATCAGTATACAGAATTGTTTACAGATCAAATTGCACCCAAGGGTAAAAATAATTACACTTGTGCAGTGGATCCTAACGTTACTGTTGATTTTGCTCCTTGTTTGTTTAGTCCTAAATTAAAACAAGAATGTTTTGCAGAAGATAGATGTCCTTATTATAAGATCCGCAAAAATGCATTGATGTCTTCAGATCCAGTCTTAAATTATCGAGCGTATTTTAATATGCCGACATTTTTGATGAAACGCCAATATTTAATCTTTGATGAAGCAGACAAGATTGAAAGTGAAATTGTAGGGCAGTATTCAATTACATTAAACTATGCTCAATTAACAGCAGAAGAAATTGTATTCAAGAAAATTATTTCAGACGATGCGGAGGAAGCCGGAATGTGGTTGCAAGATATATTTCTGCAAGTCAAAGAACAGATGCAAGAATTGAGACACAAGTTAACTTTGATATCAAACAAAGGAAGTGGGTTTGACAGTTTACTTTTTAAACAGCAACAGCGCTTGGGTAAACTCACTAGTTTGTATAATTCAATCATGGACGCCGTTCTAAACTGGCAAGAGTGTCAATATCTTGTGGAGTATAAGGATAACAAAGAAGTAACTTTTGTGCCTTACGACATTAAACCATTAGCACAGACTATTTTCGGAAATGCTAACCATATTCTCATGATGTCGGCTACTATTAGTAATGTAGAAGAATATGCAAAGAGTTTGGGTATCTCAAATAATGAATATTCATTTATAGATATAGATTCAACCTTTCCTTCTTCTAAGTCTCCTATATACGTTTCAAGCAAGTATAGTCTGTCATTTAAAACCATAGAATCAACTCTTCCTAAGGTAATTGACATGGCTTTGAAGATATGTGAAATGCATAAAGGAGAAAAGGGACTAATTCATACCCATACCAACAGTATCACAGAAAAGTTAAAACAAAAGACGAGACAAAATTTAAGATTTTTATTTAGAGAAGTGGGTTCAAGTAATGAAGATATTATTGCAATTCATAAAAAAAGAATAGAAGAAGATACTATTCTGGTAAGCCCTTCGTTAGACACTGGAGTTAGTTTAGATGATGACTTGGGAAGGTTTCAAATTATTATCAAAGCTCCTTATCTACCGCTAGGTTCTAAAAGAATTAAAAAACAATTTGACAAAAATCCTCATTATTATGGTATGAAGATGTTAGACAGTCTTATTCAAATGAGTGGAAGGTGTACTCGATCAAAAGAAGATCATGCAGTGACTTATATTTTAGATGGAGCTGCTGTAAAAGCGATAACTACTAATAAAAAATATCTTCCTAAGTATTTTCTAGAACGATTTATGTAAATACCATAAATACTTGTCTGATGAGGAACTATACATACAATTTTGAAGTAATGACCATGCTAGAGCAGTTCATAGCTGCTTTTAATGACATTGTTATCAAGAGGTATGATAAAGATCATAATGAAATTCTTTCATCAGACACCAAAGTTTCATTTGTATATGCTCCTAAACAGCGTGTGTTTGAAACTTTAAACACCCCAGGACCAGGTGCTCCCACTGTTCCAGCAATTGCTGTATCCATTGCTAGTATCACTAGGGACAAATCTAGGGTTTTTAATAAAAATGAAGGGTTTATGATACCTTTCAACACTCCAGAAGTGCCGGAAATATTTTTAAAGAAAATACCACAACCTCTTCCAGTTAACATTGCTGTTAATATGACTATTATAGCAAAATATCAGGAAGATATGGACCAGATTATATCTAACATCATTCCATATAATGATCCATATGTAGTAATTTCTTGGAAATTTCCAGGTCTTAAAGAATCTGACACTCCGTTTGAAATTCGCTCAGAAGTTACTTGGTCCGGCACCATAACACCCACATACCCACAAGAATTAGCAGCTGGAGCTCCTTTTAAATTGTCTGCAGACACCTCTTTTACTATAAAGGGATGGATTTTTAAGAAATTTGATGAACCTTATAAAAAAATCTACTATATAAACACAGATTTTACCGCTTTGGGGGATATCAGAGAAGGAGACCGTTTATTAAAAACCTTAGAAACTGATACCCGATCTATATCAGCAATTCCTCATCCAAAAGTTGTATATCCATCTTGTCTTTATTATAATGATGCACTTATTCCAACTCTTCCAGTGTCTGCTGTTTTCTTAGACGTTTATGGAAAATATTTATTTCAGCCACGTAATGTATATTTAAGTGCAAGTGATCCATCCATGTTTGATAATATTCAGACATGGGATTTATTTTCAGCATATCCCAAGCTTTCTTCATTCAATCCTCCATTTAATGCAGTTAGGCTTTCTAGTTTTAACCCCATTACGGATGAACATCTACAGTTTAGTCTACCTCAAATACCACTTAATTTTGGATATATAGATATTATTGTTGAAAATGAAGCCGGATACGGCAAATTATCTACTTGTAGCCTGAGACCCGCTATTAGTTCTTGGAGTGGTTGGGTATATGAACCCTCTCCGGTGGTAAATGGGATTCCTATAAATTATTTGGGAATATCTATTTTAACAGAAGACAACGCAAACATAGTCGATGAATTCGGAAATACTCTAGTTTGGAACTAAATATTCTAGAGTATGCAACAAAAGACTATAAAAGATTTTACAACAATATCTGATCTCACAAGTGCAGATCTGCTTCTAGTGTATCATAATGGACGCACACTTAATACTACACTATTCAGTGTTGTTTCTTTTGCAAATGCTAATAATCCAGTTTTAGTATCTTTAAACTCTCTTAGTGCTGCCCTCTTAGATTTAAGTGCTTTAGATTTGAGGTCTATTAACAATTTATTATCTTCAGATATTGTTTTTAGAACTGATATATCAAATTTAACTGCGGAGTCTTTAAAATGGAATTCAGTCTACGCCATCACAAGCAGTTTATCCAGTCAATGGAACAGTAGACCGACAGACTTGTCTTCAACTGTATATAATTTGACAGCATCTTCAGTAAATTGGAATTCTGTTTACGCTACTACAAGCAGTTTATCCAGTCATTGGGGAAGTGCAACTTCCACTATTACCAATATTTTATCAAGTAATTTATATACTACAACTTTAAGTTCAGACGGCAATTTATATTTGGCTAAAGGGGGTATGTTAGGTGATGCGTGGAATGGTGGGGGAGTAGATTTAGTAGGGACTCCCGGAGCATGGGCCTCTTTGACATCATATGATAAGGATGTTTGGGTGGGAGTTGTTGACAATAGTTTTTCCCCTACTACAGAATTATCCGGAGCCTTCAACATAGAAACAAATTTAAATGATAATGTTAATCGCTGGGCGTTTACTAAACAAGGAGATCTGTTATTGGCTCAAAACGGGGGTATAGTTTTTGATAGAAACAACACTTCTATTAGAGTTGGTATGGGATTTCATATTGCAAGTGGAGAAGGTGTTAGTATAGAGGCTATTGATAACGCAGATCCTGATAATCTAGTATCTAAAAGCTGGTATTTCAGCCCAGCTGGTGTTGCTACGTTTCCAGGTTCTTTTGTTGCTTCCACATCTACCGTCGATGCAGGCTCCAATGCTGGCAGTATTGCGATAGATTTAACCAAACAAATCAATAAACTAGTTCCTTACGGCAATGGTACTACTCCTAGTAGTGATATGTATACCCTAGCAGATGGAATAGAGGGACAAATAATGTATTTGGTGCCAAGTGGAAAGTATACAAACGAGGATGAGTACACCACTGTAAAATTTGCACACGCAAGGTATTCGTCTGGTACTAATATTGAAGAAACTGCAGACAAAGACTGGTGGTTGCCATTCAGAGGTGCAACAACACCCCAGCATCCAATGGTTGTTACTCTAATATTCACAGATGGGCACTGGAATTTGCCACATAGTTATTTTGATTAAGTTCAATAATAGGATAATATGGTGTTAAGTTACAATTTATAGTAATTATATAATATATGGCAGATCTTTTACCAACTTCAAGCCGCGGACAAAATGTAGGACGCAATTTTATTTCAAGTGTTTTACAACGTTTGCCGTATGTAGCCGCTGGATTAGATGTTTCTGCGGGCAACCCCAAGTATGAACTTTTTGATAGGTTAGCCAAACGCACAGATTTTCGCTTATTAAAGCAGTCGGTAATCACCGGACCCGCTATGGGTATGGAGTATGGACCCACAGGCAGTGCTGCTTTTGGATCACACAGCCCTTATCACAATTATATCTATGCACAAGTAGATACAGATAAGATCAGAAGATTAGCAGAATATCGCAGAATGGCCGCTTTTTCTGAAGTATCAGATTGTTTGGATGAAATTTGTGATGAATTTATTGTTAAAGATGAAAATGGTAAAATTATTCATTTAGCATTTTCTGCATTTTGTGACATAGAATCTGAAGCCAAGGCAGAATTGCAGAAAGAATTTGAAAAGTTCATTAATATCTATGATTTAGAACACAAAGGATGGGGATATTGCAGACATTTATTGGTAGAAGGTGAGGTTTTCTTCGAAAATATCACTTATAAAGACAAAACCGATTATGGAATTATTGGATGTCTTAACATACCAGCAGAGACTATAAGTCCTGTATATGATAATATACAAAATAATGTTATAGAAAATTTTGTTTTTTCTAAACCTATTAATTTAAACAATAATCCATCTGGACCATTATCTCAACAAACTAACAATGTTAGTCCCGGAAACAATCTTCAGCAACAATTAATGACTTTGCAGGGTAATCAAATTACCTATATAAATTCTGGTCTCTGGAATGAGGATTTAACTGTTAGAATTCCTTTTATTGAAAATTGTCGTCGTGCTTATAAACTTTTATCTTTACTAGAGGATGCAATCATCATTTATCGTTTAGTTAGAGCACCAGAACGTTTAAAATTTGTAATTGACGTGGGTAATATGCCTCCCGCTAAGGCCCAAGCATATATGCAGCAATTGAAGCAGCAATATTGGTCTAAACAGGTATATGATGGGTCAAATAACGGTGGATCTGTTGTAAATTCTTATAACCCACAATCAATGTTAGATAGTTATTGGTTTGCAAAACGTACCGGTGAGACTGGATCAGATGTGTCTGTGCTCCAAGGAGGCGACAACCTAGGAAAGTTAGATGATTTGATGTATTTTGTAAACAAACTTTACAAGAGCTTGAAAGTGCCTCTAACTAGACTCAACCCCAATGAAGCATTTAAAGACGGTTCAGAAATTCTTCGAGAAGAATTAAGATTTGCTAAATTTATAATGCGTTTGCAAAATCAATTTGCATTTGGTCTTAAAGCTGCCTTTATAACCCATTTAAAAATTAAGGGCTGGTGGAATGAATACAAACTTCACGAGTCATTTATAAACCTTTCATTTAATCCACCATCAAATTACTTTGCGATTCGTCAACAACAGATGCAAGAATTAAAACAAAAGAATTTTGCAGATATGTCTCAAAATGAAGGAATATCTAATATATTTGCTCAACGACACTATCTAGGATTTAGTGATACTAAAATTAGTGAAAACATGGAATGGCAACGTAAGGAAGCTGCATTTAAATGGGAATTGCAGCAAATTACCAACGCAGGTCCTAACTGGAGAGAACAAATTGAAGCAGCTCAAGCAGCAGCATCTGCAGCTGGTGGAGCTGAAGGTGGTGCCGGTGCTGAAGGTGGGGGTGGGGGTGGAGGTAGTGCTATACCAGAATTTGGTGGAGGTGGAGCAGAAGTATCTCCAGAAGGCGGCGCCGTTGCTCCAGAAGGCGGCGCCGTTGCTCCAGAAGGCGGAGAAGCCCCGCCACCAGCCCCAGAAGCCGCTCCTACTGGATAAGTAGTACATTATGGCAGTAATCCCAACATTTGCAACTTCCGGCAGAGCTTTAAGTGGTATATTCGGAAGTACCACCTTTACTAATAGGATAACCAGTTATGAATTACTTGGTGAAAGAGTAAAGCGCATGTTGGGATATCCGTTGGTTCAAATAGAAATTTCTGACGAACAGCTTTATACCATAATAGACACTGCTTGTGAATATTTTACCAAATTTGCCGGCAATACAGAAGAATTTTTAATTTTTAGATCTGATCTATATACTCCAAAACAGGGACTTGCTATAGGTAAATTGTTAAACATAAGTCCAGATTTATTTGCAGTAGATCCTAATACTACAACTGGTGATTATAATGGACCCCCTATGTTTACTGTATCCTTATCAGAACATGATGAGGTCATAGGTGACGGATCTCGTAGCACTTTTGATGTTGTTCATAATATGAACGACTCCACGGTCGTTGTAAATGTATATGATACTACTACCAATAGTTTAGTATATCCCAGTGTTAGTACCCCAGATGCAAACACTGTAAGAATTACATTTGCTCTGCCGCCAGCACCAGGAGCTTATAAGGTGGTAATAGTCAATGGCTCCGGTCAAACTCAAACACTTTCTGGAGCAAATGTTCCCAATGAAATGCGCCTTGGATATACTGGGTGGGACTTTGATATGAACAACTACCGCCGCGTTGTTGACGTTTCTTCCTTCCAAGAAGGAAGTAACACGGGAATCAACACTTTGTTCACTATAGAACACGCGATAGCACAGCAAGCATACTTCGGTCATTTGCTGGGTAATGTGGGTTATGATTTAGTTACTTGGCAAGCTTTGAAAGGATGGATAGAAACCAGAGAAAAAACATTAGCACTTACACCATATCTTCGGTTTTATCCTGAAACTCAAATGCTTAAAATTATTCCAGAACCTACACAAAATTCTGTGTATTTTGGCCTAGTCAAATGTATTGTCCAGAAACCCATCAAAGATATTGTGAGTCAGTTATGGGTTTATAGGTATACATTAGCTTTAACCAAACTCACAGTAGCCCACACCAGAGGTAAATTTTCTGGTTCTATTCTTTTTGGAGGTCAGTCTGTCAATTATACAGATTTAATGAGTCAGGGATTATCTGAAAGAGATAAGTTAGAAGCAGAAATCACTTCTGATCTAATCGACAGAGACCCGATACCATTTCTTATTGGTTAATAAATGAGAAAACACCTCAATAAAAACAAAGAATATAACCAAGGCATATTCTCTCCTCAAAATCCACAAAAGTATAAAGGATCTGTACCTATATTTTTTAGATCTAGCTTAGAATTAAAAGCATATCGATGGATGGATTCTAATGATAAAGTAGTAACTTGGGGATCTGAGTCTGTAATCATTCCCTACATTTCACCACTAGATAATAAAATGCATCGTTATTTTGTAGATCTAGTAGTTTGTCTCAAAGAAGCAGACGGATCTTTAAAAAAACTTTTAATTGAAATTAAACCAGAAAAATTCTTACAAACTCCCAAAATAACTCCTCGTAAAAGTAAAAAAACCGTTCTTTTCGAACAAACACAATACATAGTCAACAACGCCAAATGGGAGGCTGCTAGAAAGTGGAGTGAAAAGAACGGTTATTTATTTTTTGTAATGACTGAAAAAGATATTAATAAAAAACTCTAAGCATGAACCAACAAAGTATTTGGAGAGTTTGGAGTTACAATACCATGAGCATTATAAATTGAAAGTTGTGGATGAGCAATTTGTTCTGCTCTGCTTTGAATAGTGCCCATAGAGTCTACTGGAAGTGAATTTTTTGGAAGTTGGTCATTCAAAGTTTTCATACTTTGCATAACTGGTTTAATTGAAAGGTAACTAGCAACTGTTGAATTTATTGGACTTGTCATCAAAATAATTATAGATGTATTTTCAGGGACGCGCAAGCAAATTGTTGATAGGACACCCTTTAAGTATAAATATTTAACAATATCAAATATGAGCGACAACGTTTACCGTTTACTAGTGGAAGAACCAACATATGAAGTCAAATATTTGGTGGAAGAAAAAAACCGCAATTCTCCTTCCAGCATGTTTATTCAAGGGCCTTTTCTTATGGCAAACGAAGCCAATAAAAATAAAAGAATTTATCCCTTAGATGAAATGGTCAAAGAAGTAGACCGATATAAATCTGAAATGATTTCTAATCATAGAGCTTATGGAGAATTAAATCATCCACAGTCTCCGGAAATTAATTTAGAAAGAGCTTGTCATCTTGTAACCGATTTAAAACAAAACGGTAACATTTTTGAAGGAAAGAGTAAAATTTTATACGGTGAAGGTATGCCACTAGGTAATTTAGTTCGTGGGTTTATTTTACATGGTGCTAAGTTGGGAGTTTCTAGTAGGTCTTTGGGTAAATTAGTAGCAGAAAAAAATGGAGTTAGTACTGTTGCAGATTTTAAAATTATGGCTGTAGATATTGTAGCAGATCCTTCTGTTCCTACAGCATTTGTAAACGGCATTTTAGAAGCCAAACAATGGGTATTAGAGTCTTCTGGAGAATTTGTTCCTGCCTACGAAGGGTTTGAACGAAAAATAGCATCTCTTCCAACCAAAGAAACAAAAAATTATTTAAAAGAACAGGTAATCGCTTTTATCAATGCTCTTAAAACATTAGAGGGACCTTCAGCACGATAAATATTTCTAGATACAATGAATAGCAAACAATTAATTTCTAAGTTCATTTCTCAGTTGGTTGAAAAACAATTTGCATTTGCGCACACCACATTAGCACAAGTTGTTGAAGCCAAACTTGCAGCAAAGATTAAAAAGGAAGCAAAGAAACAAGATAAAAAAGCTCCTAAAAAAGATTTAAAAAAATCTTCAGTTAAATCCAAGAGTAAAAAACCCGTTAAAAAGGGTATGGGCAAGACTAAGTAACTTTATTACACTCATTGTATGAATATATCTGCTATTCTTAAATCAATCGACAATTCCGTACTGAGCGAGGACACTGCCACAGCCATTGCAGAAGCCTTTAATCAGGCTGTCAATGAAAAGGTTTCCTCTCGTGTTGGACTAGAAGTCGAAAAGGCTTTGAGTGAACAAGACGAAAACCATGCTACCAAATTAAAAACTTTATTGGAAGCCATTGACGCGGACCACCTCGGCAAACTAAAACATGTGGTTGAAGCTGTTAGTCAAAACCACGCTGAAAAACTTCAAAACGTAGTTAATTACTATCGTACAGCCGTAAATGAAAAGGCTGAAGCCTTCAGTACTAAAATTGTTTCCGAGATGAGCAATTATTTAGATTTGTATCTGGATAAAATTGTACCCAAAGAACAATTAGCAGAAGCAGTCGCAAATGTGTCTGCTCGACAACAATTAGAACAGATTAAAAAGATTATTTCTTTTGACCCCGCATCATTGAATGAAGATTTCAAGAAGATTGTGATTCAAGGTAAATCCAAGATTGATAATTTACAAGCCAAGCTCAATGAATCTTACAAAGAAAACATTGGACTTAATGAAAATCTAAAGAACACCAAAGCTTCTTTATTGATTGAACAAAAAACAAAAGGGATGCCTTCTTCCAAGAAAGAATTCATTACTAAAATTTTAAGTGACAAAACACCTGAATACATTAAAGAAAATTTTCAGTATGTTGTCAGTATGTTTGAACGAGAAGATCGTTCGACCTCAAACAATTTGATGTCCGAAGCCGTAAAGACAGCAGTATCTAAAGATGCTAAAGTTCCCAAAGCTCAGGAAATCATCAGGGAATCAGCCCAATCTGCTGACCCAGTAAATCTTTACGTAGAAGGACTCAAGTCTTTCAGTAAAAAGTAACAGTTGGAGAAATGCATGACGTGTTTCTCGAAAGTATATCCACAGAAATAGAAAGTTAAAATAAACATATGAGTAATGTAAGTTCCGCTCCCGGATACATCGACCGCAACCGTGCAACTCAATTGCTAGAAAAATGGGCTCCAATGCTTGATTTCTCTAGTGATAAAGTTAGACCCATTGAAAATGATCATAGCCGTTTGGCTACAGCCATTTTGATGGAAAACCAAGAAAAATGGTGTCTTAATGAGACATCCAATACAGCTGGTGGCACAGGTGGTGTCTTTGGATCCGTCAATGCAGGTAGTTATGGAGGGTCAATGAACCCAGCAGGATCTGATTGGTATGCAGGCGGAGACGCCCGTATGCCTAAAGTCTTGATTCCCATGGTTCGCCGTACTTTTCCTGAGTTGATCACCAATGAAATCGTTGGAGTTCAGCCTATGAATGGTCCAGTGGGCATGGCCTTCGCTATGCGTTATAGATATGAAAATGCTGCTTTAGGTACAAATGGTATTGATGGAGTTGCAAACGGCGGCGCAGGAACCCCTTGGGGAACTGCAGCGACTGTCGGTGGCCCTACAATTCAACGTGTCGCAGGACCCGGTGAATTGGGTTACCAAACCCTTGATACTCGCTTCACCGGTACTTCGTCCGCTGCCCTCACTGGTAACAGTGATTGGTCCTGGAATGAAGAAGACAAGGGTGTCGCTGCTATCCTAAGTCAGTTCGAATTAACTGGTAATATTCCTCAGGTAACTGTCGAGTTCTCCAAGATTGCAGTTGAAGCCGGTACACGCCGTCTCGCAGCTCGCTGGTCTGTTGAACTTGAACAAGACTTGAAGAACATGAATGGTCTAGATATTGACTCTGAATTAACAAATGCGATGAGCTATGAAATTCAGGCCGAAATTGACCGTGAAATGATTGTCAGAATGATTCAATTGTCTCTGAACGCTGGTAAGGGTACAGGATATAGCTTCTGGTATGCCGCTTCCGCTGATGCTCGTTGGTTAGGAGAACGCAACCGCGACTTCTACGCCAAGGTCATTGTCGAAGCTAACCGTATTGCTATCCGTAACCGCCGTGGTTCCGCGAATTTCATCGTTGCAACACCTCGTGTTTGTGCAATCCTAGAAATGCTTCCTGAGTTCCAATGGATGCCCGTTAACGGTAACGTCAACACTCAACCCACTGGCATCGCCAAGGTTGGTACTGTTGGTGGCCGTTTCAGCATCTATCGCGATACTCGCACAGAAGCACAAAACTTGGGTGGCCGTAACACAGTAGGTAAAGGTTTAGAATATGCACTATTAGGCTACAAAGGTACTGAGTATTATGATACCGGTATTGTTTACTGCCCTTACATCCCTGTGATGATTCAGCGTACAGTTGGTCCTACCGACTTCAGCCCACGTGTTGGGTTGATGACTCGTTATGGTGTCGTAGATTATATCTTCGGCGCATCTCTGTACTACCATGTTATCATCGTCAGTGGTCTAAGTACAGACAACGTAGCAGGTAATGCACGTATCTACATGTAACCGCACGGTAAAATCGTTAAAACACCCACTCCAAAAGAGTGGGTGTTTTTTTTGCTTTGATTTCCCGGTTTTACGTGATAATATATGGTATGAATTTGAAAAGATACGCATTTTGTGGAACTCATGGAGTGGGTAAGTCTACCATCCTACAAGCTATTAATCCATATTTTGATCAATGGGGACTAAAATTAATTGATAATAGCAGTAATGCTAAACAATTAAAAGAAATGGGACACGCTATTAATGATGCTGGTACAGAATTTGTACAATATGTAGTTGCAGCAAGCCATGTAAGTAATTTTGCAAAGCGTTATAGCTGGTTTGCTGATCGTTGTATAGTAGATGGCTGTGCATATATGATGGAATCAAAGGTAAATCATCATTGTTGGGAGGCAGTAAGATCTCAATGTTGGCATTTTAAACATTTATATGATCAAATTTTCTATATTCCTATTGAATTTGATATGCCAGAAGACGGATATCGCAAGATAGATGAGGAATACCGCTACAGGGTGGATGGTAACATGAAAGAAATATTGTCAAATTCCAATAAAGTGACCACAGTTAGAGGAAATGTAGAAGAAAGGGTTGCCAGTATTGTCAAATACTTCGATAATCTGTAGTATGAATCTGTTTATTCTTGATTTAGATCCTAAAAAAGCAGCTAAATACTACCAGGACCTTCATATTAATAAGATTATTATAGAAGGAACACAGTTACTAGCAGCTGCATATCCGCTGGATAGACTAGCACAAAGTGATTGTCCGCGTACTCAAAAAGGAACTCCGCGAAAACATGGGCACTACAACCATCCAATGACTAAATGGGTGAGGACAAATATGTCTAATTTTGCATGGACTCTAGAACATCTAGATGGTTTGTATCAAGAAAGGCTACATCGATTTGAAAAACCTCATTTTAGCAAAGATTTTTTAAATTGGGTTAGAAACAACCCACCCAATCTTCCAGTGGGGTTTCTTTCAGAGCACCCACAATGTTTTGCGGTATCATATCCACAGTGCATTGTTCCCGGAGATCCTGTAAAGGGATATCAAAATTACTACAACGAAGGCAAGAGAGAATTTAAATTTGGTTCCAAAATTGTAAAAGCTTCTTGGACCAAGCGGGAAACTCCGTATTTTTTTATAAGTAAATAATATATGAATTTTGAGTCTTTTTATAAGGAATCTGTTAACAAATTTAATACAGAATGGCAAGTCACTAGAGAAGAGGCTAAAAAAATTAAAGATGTAGATAGTAAAATATCTCACGTTAAGACTTTTTTATTGACAAATCCTTCTTCTGCCAATTTTGGTCGGGTAGCCAACTGGACCAGAATGACCAAACTGGGTTATAAAAACTCCTCTCCAGAAAGTGCTCAAAAATTTGAAGATTTTTTAGATTATTTAGAAATAAACAGATCTAAATTTACAGCTGAAGACAAAGACACAGACCTAAATGATTTGGCTCCTGCAAAATTCATAGCCGTATATAAAGATTTGACTCATAGAAAGAATGATTTTCAACACGGAGGAAAAAGACCAGCTTCTATGAGCCAATATTTGGCTAAAATGGTAGAAGTTGCTAAAGAACGTGGAATACAGCTGCCTCCTGATCCGCAGGCTTAGTCGTTTTCAATTAGATCTAAAGAAGACCTCTTTGGTTTATCCATCATTCTAGATATAACCTCATCTCGGGTTGCAATAAGAATGTTATTAGCGGCTGGTAGTTTTGAAACAATTTCTTTTTTACCGGCAATATCCATCTTTTTAAGTTCTACCGCAGTTGCAGCCTGTTTTTGTTGCAAATTTAAAGTGTTGAGAGAATCTATAGCTTTTGTAGTTGCTCCTATTAATTGAGCCAGAGCAGAAACTTCCTTAGGATCTGCTCCCATCATGATATTATTTTTAAGACCGTTAATAGCCTCTAAACCCGCTTGAATAACCTCAGCAGTTTTTTCATATACATAGGCATTTACGGTATCATCACGTATAATTTCTGGTTTTTGAGGTTCTATATTAATAGCTACAGCGCCTTGAACGGAATCTGAGCGAAGTTCGTCTATGATATTTTGTATTTCTGGTGAAGATTCCATGTGATAAAAGAAAACGTTGAATTATAATATTTACAACAACACCTATAATTGCCATGTCAGATATAAATTACCTAGAACCTATTAAAATTGGATTTACAAAATCCCATCCAGATGCCAAATTACCTTTCAAAAAGCGTCCCGGAGATACTGGTTATGATTTATTTGCTATTGAAGACGTAATCATTCCAGCCAAGGGAGATGCTATTGTTCCTACAGGTTTAACCGTAGCTAAAACTCCTATTGGTGTCTGGTATTTAATTCTTCCTCGATCAGGTCTTGGATTTCAACATGGTATCCAACCTCATCTTGGAGTCATTGATAACGGTTACCGAGGAGATCTTGGAGTAAAACTTTACAATTTCTCAGACAAAGATTATCCAGTGGGTAAAGGAGACAGAGTTGCTCAAATTGCATATTTTCCACTTGTCAGTCTAGAACCTTACTGGGAATCTAATAAAGAAGAAACTGATAGAGGAGCATCTGGTTTTGGAGACTCCGGAAAATAATTATGTCTAGTCATTACACAACACTTTGGGTCGAAAAATATCGTCCACAAAATTTAGATGAAGTTATTCTTTCGGATGAAATTAAAGAACACTTTAAAAGTCTTAATGAAGACACTCCTCATATTTTGTTTTATGGACCCCCCGGTACTGGTAAAAGTACCATGGCAAAAGTGATAGTAAAATCTCTTCTTAAATGTCAATATTTGTATATCAATGCAAGTGATGAAAATGGTATTGATACTATCAGAAATAAAGTTATCAGTTTTGCACAGACACGTTCCATTGACGGAAACAAGAAGGTAGTGATCTTGGAAGAAGCAGATGGTCTAACAGGAGAAAGTCTGCGCATTCTTCGTAATGTGATGGAAGAATACGCAGACACTACCAGGTTTATTCTTACTGCAAATTACTTAAATCGTATTGTAGAACCAATTACTTCTAGATGTTTGTTATTTAAGTTGATACCAGATCTTAAGAGTATTGTACAACGTTGTGTTGATATTCTTAAGTCTGAAAAAATTTCAATAGAAGAAAAACAAAAATATAGACTTCTTAAATTGATTGAAAAGAACGGAACAGATCTGCGTAGAACCATTAATGATCTGCAAAAGTTTTCTATTTCAGGAAGCCTGATTATTTCTGAAGAAAATCAAATTACAGACCTGGCAAATCATGTAATTACTTCTTTGATTAATAAAATTTCAACATTAGAAATTCGCAAAAAAATTATAGAAGCAGAAAAGACCTTTAATGCGGATTATCAGCAATTGATGAAAGAAATCTTTGAATTGGTATATAACCTAGATATACTAGCACCAGTAAAAAAAGCCGCCATGTTAGAACTCGGTGAATATATGTACAGAGATTGTCAGGTACTAGACAAAGAAATTAATTTCTTCTGCTGTGTTCTTGCTTTAGAAAATTCTTTTAAGAATTAGAACTCCTCTTATAGGGTTTAGGGCTTACAGTTTTTAACTTCTTATCTCTCTCCGGTGAGGTATGAGGTAAAACTGTATTTTTGGTAGCAGTCTGATCATCTTGAGGATGATTATCAATATCTGATTCCATTTTATAAACTTTTGCAGTTGTGTATCCCGCCCTTTCGTATCTATTAGGAACACCTTGAACCGGAGGCAAATTAATTCCATTATCAACAATTTGCATTAAATCAAAATCTCCTGGAACTGTAAAATCATTAAATTCTGTAGGCCATTGAACGGTTCTGGCATCTGTTTTTAAAATCACATAAACATTGCCAGCACCCTCATTGTCATTTGCATCTTTGACATTTTCTCCAGCCTTTGACCCTGCTACGTGTTTAATGAAAAACATAACTTTGTCAGTTATTAATTGTTTTAAAAATTTGACAAATTTTGGATGGCCACTGTAATGCTTCCTGAAATAAGAACTCCTAAGGAAACTGGGTAATAATATTACCGGAGTCCCTTCTCTAAATCCTCCGTTAGAAAAGGCAGAAAAGGCATTCTCAAAAAGAGTTTCAAATTTATTAAATTTACTGATCATACATTATAGAGGGTTTTGCTATAAATATTTACCAACATGGCTGCTATTTATCTAGATAACTTAGTCAAACCGCGTCAAACTAAGGCAACTGGGACGGTATTGGGCAAAGAACCAACACCATCTCAATATACTTATACCGATTTACACCTAGATTTAATATTTTCCCAAACAGTTGGCACCGGTTGGGACACTGCTAACACCAAAGATATACAAGCTGACTATGATGCAAAGGCTATTTCAAACTCTCTTGTAAATATAATAACGACCCGACCAGGATGGAAAGTGCTGTCTCCGGAATTTGGATGTAGATTAGACAAATATTTATTTGAACCCCTTTCAGAATTTAATGCCCACGTAATAGCAAGTGATATATTGAGAAATCTAGAAAAATTTGAAACAAGAGTCAATTTTACCGGAGTCAATATAACACCTCTTTATGACGAATTGCAGTATTATATAGAAATTAATTACACAATAAAAGCATCTAGTATGTTAAATAAATTGCAATTAAAATTTAATACACAAGCTTTAACGTTAAATGATATTCTTGTACTATAATTTATGACAAATCAATTTCTAGCATTTGATGCTGTGCAACTACGAGACAAAATCGTAGAAAAACTCAATGATGGCAAGGTCTTTACCGATCAAAACTATCAAGGATCAAACATATCTGCTTTGATTGATGTAATCAGCATGGCATTTGGTACTTTATTATTTTATAACAGCAAAACATCTTCAGAAGCCATGTTTTCAGAAGCTCAGCTATATGAAAACATGAATAAAATTGTTAAAATTCTAAACTACAATCCAGTAGGTAGAGTTGCTCAAAATATTCCGTTTTCTTTAAAGGCAAGACAAGGATTGTCTATGAATTCCTATGTAATACCTCGCTATAGTTACGTTAATATAGGAGGAACTTCATACACTCTAACAGAAGATTTAACATTTTCAAAATTAACTAACGGAGTGGAAATAGTTGAAGACGTAGCAAACAATTATCTGTTACACGAAGGAACTATACAAGAATATCCAATGTATAAAGCCATCGGAGTAGCCAATGAGGTAGTATATCTAGGGCTAAACAGTAATGTAATAATAGATCACTTTAGCATTTTTGCATATGTTAAACAAGGAGAACAAAACTGGGAAACGTGGCGTAGAGTAGAAGATAGATCTTTATATGCTTCTAATGATAGGGTATTTGAGGTGCGTTTTAATGCAAATAAAAGATATGAATTAATTTTTGGAGACGATGTTAATGGAAAACAATTAAATGCAGATGACTCAGTTGCAATTTATTTTTTAAGTAGCAATCCAAATGCCGCCACTTTAGGTTCTGGAGCATTGGATAATTTTTATCTAATACCATTCATTTCTCCACAATTTCTAACCATATTAGACAACGTTAAATCACCTTACGGCATTTACTTGACACCATCTCAATATGACAATATAAGTTTATTGAATACCTTTCCTTCATCAAATTATTCTGAAGAGGAGTCTGTAGATTCTATACGCAAAAATGCTCCAAAGGTTTTTAGATCTCAACATCGTTTAGTAACTGCTACAGATTATGAATCTTTTGTAAAAAGCAATTTTAGTAATTTATTGGCAGATTCTAAAATAGTAACAAATGACGAATACCTGAAAGGCCATTTGAAGTATTTGTATGAGATTGGTTTAAATTCTCCCCAACTAGAATCTTCTGTCTTGTATAATCAGGTAAAATTTGCAAATAGTTGCAATTTTAACAACATATACATGTACACAGTTCCTAAAAGAGATTTGAGATATCTCTCTGGTCCTCAAAAAGAATACATACTTAACCAGGTAAGGCAGTATAAAACCATGACCAGTCAAGTGGTTCCAATGGATCCAGAATATATGTATTTTGATTTTTTTGTAAATGTGCCAGATGTTGCACCAAACATATTAGACATATCTCAAAATAAATTAAGAATTTACAAAGATGTAAATACCAGAAGGTCTAATTCTGCCATAAAACTAGACATTGTTAATTTAATATTAAATTATTTCAATCCTGCAAACATTGTGTTGGGACAAGATGTAGACACTCATCAAATGACCACGGATATTCTATCAATTGATGGAGTCAAATCTCTTGACACATACAGAACAAAATATGATGTAGCTGTCAAGGAAATATCTTTTCTAGTTTGGAACTCTAAACATCCTAGGGATGACATTAAAACTTATACACAGACTGTAAATTTAGAATTTTTCATGTATCCACTACTTTATAATGCTATTAATTTAGGGGATCGTATAGAAATTGTTGATCAAAGTAACTCCATCAAAGTTGCAGAATTTTAATTATGAGCATTTCCGCCAAACTAAATGTAGATAAACAGGAAGGATTTGTAGGCATAACTGTTTTTAAATTTACACCAATAATAAATCCACTTAAAGAATTGAAAAGTGTATTGTGGCAATTTGGAGACGGTGCTACTAGCACAAAAATTAATCCAACTCATACATACTTTAGTCCTGGTACATTCAATATATCTTTAAAATGTTTCGGCAAAGATGGTTCTATTATAGAATTAGAAACTACAATATTTGTAGATTTGTTAATAAATGAATCTATTAAATTTGAATATGTACCACCACCAACATTTAGTGGACACTATAATAGACATCCATTTAAAATTCAAATTACTTCTAGTAATACACAAGAACACACCGTACATCTTGCAGCAGTTTTTTCAAGATCCGAAGAAAGTAAATTTGACAACAATAAATGGGCATTTTTAAAACCTCAATGGAAATTTTTAAACCTCAAGGGGCAAATAATAGACTCAATTGTTACAACAGATTCTATTATAAAATGTAATGATGAAGGAATTTTGACCCCAACTGGCACACATGTTGTAGGCACTAGTGGATATGCAGAATTTTATTTTATAGAAGATTTGTATAATACAGATTTAGCAGTTTCTAGAGAAGCTCATACATGCATAGTGGCAACTTTAGAGACCGCAAACGCAAAAGATTTTAATTTACAAACAGAATCCAGCACTTTCTTATCAAATTTTTCCAATAGTAGAGCGTCAATAGCCATTCCCTATCTTACAGTTTGGAGATCTCCAGATTATTTAAAAATTTCTGAGAATGGTCTACGAGCATATGCAAATCCTCGATGGTCAACTGGGAAAAATCCAATAGTGGTGTCTGCTTCAATATCTTCTAGATATGTAGATAACTGGATAGATGGCAATGGAGTGGCAGTGCCAAACATTGATTCATTTTTCTTACACAACTTTCCATTATTAAACACTTTAAATTTTGACATAGCCGTAGAAACAGGACAATTTGTCGAAAGTGTGTATTATACTCTTTCAACCACTGAAACAATATCAATATCTACCACTGAAACAGAAGTACTATCTACAACAATTACCGAAACTATTGAATTGTCTGCTCTTTATCAAAAATTTGTTCCAATAGATTGTACATTTGACTCTCCTCCTCGGTTTGAATGGTCTGATTATTCTCTACACAAAAGGCCTGGATATTATAAGGGAATGTTTGATATAGCAGATGTTAATAAAACAGATGTATACATAAGATCAATTGCAAATATACCAATTCCTTCTCTAAGTTCTAATTTAATAAACCCTCTTTTATGGTTATCTAATCCCGAAGCTGGCTTGGTGGCGGTAGCTCAGTATAACACGCTCAAAGAACAATTAACAAGCGTGATTCCTCAAAAGACGGTTGCTCATGTGTATAACTTTGACATGCCTGTAAAATCCACAGGACTAAGTGGGTTTCATGGCATTTATAGCATAGCAGCTACTCCGGCACCACACTTCCATGCTTGGATGCTTGATTCAGAATTACAATATTTGTATAGAACCACCACAAAGGGCCAAATATTATGTGCCATTGATTTAAATGCCTTGGTAGTTGCTAATGGATTGTCACCTCGTATTCCGGGGGTAGTGACTCCTGCGACTATGGTTTTGGACAAATTTCAAAATATATGGATTACTTTGTATGATTCTCCATCTACTATAAAATTAGATTCATTTGGAAATTTTTTAACAGCAGTTGTGCCACCATCTTCCGTTGCAATTGGTTTGCCTTATAATGCAAACATTAGTATACAAAATCAAACACTTTCTTGGTATGATCAAATTTCTTATTTTGATAGAACTATTAATTTATTTGATGATGTCAATTTAATAGAACCAACTGGTATAGATACGGACATGGATAATAATGTATATATTACATATTCCCATCCGATAAGCAGTTTTGTGGTAAAATATGATTCTGATGGAACTGTTTTAGACGCAAATAATACATTTGATGTGGGGTCTACCCCACAGGAGATCGTATGTGACAATTTTGGAGACTTTTGGGTATCTCTAGCCGGTGATGATGGAGATTATTTGGGGTATATAGAAAAAAGAAACCATAATATGAGTCCGTTAGAGGATGCTAGATTTGGTCCCTTCAAAGGGCTAAACAATCTTACTATAGATGCTGATCAAGATTTATGGTTTACCTATGATTACAGGTCAGTAGGCAAAATAACAGTAACCACAGACCTTTTAGGACATGACAACTACCAATTAGACACCATAGAAGTGGTAAATGACTCCTCTTTGGAGCCTAATGATGATTTTACTGCGTTAGAAGGCATATCTTATAGTTTATATGGGAAAATATATGTAATAAATTCTATAGAAAATCAAGTTTATGTTATAGACAAAGACACTCTGGCCATTGAATCTAGTTTTTTCATAAATCCTCAAGGATTTGTCAGTTATATAGACAAAAACAACCATCAAGAAACCGCATATTCTGTATATAACAAATCTCTACAAGCTCAGGGAGATTGGACTGGGTTTAGATGGACTAATAAATACGGAAACACTCTCTCTACGGGAACCACCCAGCCATTTGTATTAAGTGTTTCTGGTATTTCAAATTCTTTAAATTTTTACACAGACAACACACCAGCATTTAATGTAGCCAAGTTAAATGAAACCTTTAACATGGCAGATTATTTGAAGAGTTTATCATATGTCCCTCGTCTCCAAGATAGTTCTGTATTATATGATAAATTCTTTGCGTCTATTTTCGGAGACGGCTCTTCTTCTCATCAAGATTTGGGAGTTGCTATATATGAAAAAATTGCAAATTTCTCCATGAATCATGTGGATGTGGATACCTGTAACTTAGACCAACTCTATAGTTTGTCTGAAATGGTAGATCTAGATACAGATGATTTTCGCATGAAATATCCACCAGCTATTAAAAGGTTAATTGATTTAACAAGTATTAATTTATCTCGTTTAAGAGGTGTTAAGGATGCTTGTATGTTAGAATTTCATGAAAGAGATTATGGCATAGGTGGTTTTTATAACAGAGGAGCCCTTATAAATCCAGACAGATATATAGTATATCCAGATGTTCCGGTTGTTTTAAAAACTAAAAATACAAATAGTTATAGATTAATATATCCAGGACCAATTTTATTGCCTAAATTTTCTATAAACATATTAGCAAATTTTTTAAGATTAAAACAACCTTGGAATTTGTATTATGAATTTTATGAGTATATTCCAGGACCAGAAGGCAAACAGCTAGAAGGTGTAATAGACTGGGATAATGAGGTAACTACTCTATCTTATGATCTCTCATCTGTCCAGCGCTGGTATGATAATGGGGGTCCTATAGATGTTATGTTTAGTTATGAATTATATAACGGACTTAATTTGTTGAACAAATAGACTTCTATTCTAAGTATTTGGAGTCATGGGTGAGACAGATTCTGCATTTTTAATTGAAACACAGAGAAGTTGGCCAGTTGAGACATACAAAATATCAACTAGCTCTCAACTTATAGATCCACGTGTAGCGGACCAGCCGGCGGAAAACATATTTAGATATGTAAACAATCCGTTGAATGAAACAAACTCTATAAACCCAGTTTTATATCAAAATTTTCGATATACTTTTTCGGATGACATAGGACAGTACATTATTAATATAGACAAAGGCGCTTCTTTTACATGGGACCTATCTTCCTCTAGAATGTCTTATAATTTAGGGCCCCAATTTAACTATTTTTACGTTAATAATAATCCAGGAAATCCAGCCAAGTATAGAAACATATATTCGTATTTATTATATCCGTCTAGGCTGTTTTTAAAACCGTTATCTTTAACCAAGGGAGCATCTTCTTGGATATTATCAACATCAGCAGTAGTATCCAACCCAACATCATTTTTCTTTAATTCTACAAATGCGGAATCATTATCCTTTGAAAAACACAAACAATTTTTAAACACAGGGCCCTCTTTTTATCAATTGCCCTCAGATTCTAGTATTTCTTTGGTGTTTGACCTGAGTGCCACCAGAACTCGCATAGACATTCCGTTCATTACATTTGATACTTCCTATAATCCAAGAACCAAAGCCGATACATTAGAAAAAAATTATCCATCTGTTATAAGACCAGATTCTACCTTTATTTCTTATGAAGTTAATTATATGGATGCCCAGGGTAAAATTGCCAGATTGGGACAAAATCCTCCAGATATTGTAATAGGAGGAACTCACGGATTCAAGAGTTCTTTTATATTAGATCAGAGTAAAATAGGAAATAATATTCAAACTTATCAACTGCTCCAGTTTAAGCCCGCTGGAGGAGAAGGAGTTTTGAATGATTCAAAATTTTGCGTGTTAAGTGCTGTTTGGAATTTGTCAGCTGCTAGTTTATCATATTATAATAAAAATGATTACTATGGCAAGACTCTTACAAATTTTGTAACAGGGGTACCGGGCACCAATATAGGAGCTCGGTTCTGTTCTGATAGTGGTTATTTGTTCTCTTCTGAAACTGTTAACAGCACTTTGAGCACTTTTCAAATAAACGGAACCTCTGTTGCCTTGGGATCTGCCATAGCATCTAACAATTGTTATAATCAGATAATTAAATGGTGCACCAAGTATCCTCCACATTATTACTCTTATAAAACTTCTTTATTAGCACCCAATCTCGGATTTAATAAATTGTCTGATACCTGTAATTTAAATTTTGATATTCACACCGCAACCTTAAATAGCACTACCACATCAGTAACTCTTTCAACCTATATAGCGTCTGATTTTAATCTTCTCTCATATGATTTAGTAAACAATTCCATCAACGAAGTTGTTAAATTTGAAGTAGTGGGCGACAGACAATTTTTAAGTCTCAATTCTGTTTTTGCATATTATGGATCTAATTTAGATCAAGTGTATGATTTAATATCATCTCCTTGGATACCGGCTGCATCTGCTACAAAATTATTTCTTACATATCCACATGCAACTTATGGAGAAATAGACCTTAGTTTGCGCCCCACCTTGAGTTCTGCAGCTGGTTTTATTTCTGGTAAAAACGCAACTTTAATAAAATTAGCAGAGGGAATTACTCAAGATTCTGGAGGGTCTCCAATTTTCTTAGATATTGTAGGACAAACCATTGGCAATTTTACAGTTACTTGTAATATGTTGACTGCAAGTCCCGGATGGCCTTCCAAAGATTTAAGAGGTTCTAATATTAAATGGAGTTATACTCCTACAGATTTAAATCTTTCATTTTATTCTATAGATTCTTTAGGGAATGTACTTTCTTCCTTTAGAAACAATCAAGTAGTTCCATTTTCTGAGAAATCTAGCACGGTTCAGTTGTCTGGTTACGGGTTAAATTCTGTAACTATTACTCTATCTTCTCAGAAATATAGACAAACTACCAATGTATCAAGTAATACTGGTTTATACGACGCTTTTGATGAGAGGACCTTTAACATATATGCTGTGGCGCCTATCAATAATTTTGAAAGAACCCGATATTTACAAGTAGCTGCAAAAATACCGTTTGGTGGCCAGACATATCCAATACCAGAAGGAACCCCCTTGTATTGGTTATGGAAATACGACCATATTACCGATCCTCTAGTAACTCCTATATCAGTTTCTTATCTTTCTGCTGGAAAATTAACTCCTTATGAATATGGAACCACTTTAGATCAAAGTTCTTTGAGTTCTATATATGTGCAAGTAGTTCCGGAATATAGTAATTCTATTCCAGCAATACACTCTGTAAAACTTTCTTTAGTATCAGACGTAAGAAGTCCACGTTTTTGGACTGATTATGAATTCTTTGTGGATGAATTTCCTTCTAGAGATTTATTAAATTCTGATTTTAACATTACATATACTGGATACTCTGAAACATCTGCTACGGTGTTAAATACCGCAAATGATGTATACACACTGACCAGGCCAAATGACGGCACCAACATATTTACATTATCCAGTGCAAATACGTCAGACGTAGCATTAAGTTCAACATATGTTTGGTCTATTTCTAATAACACTGGATTTACTTCATCTGTTAGAGTCCAATACAAAGATCACTACATTCAATACAAGATAACAGATCCGTTAGTTAAAACTACTATAATAACTCTAAGTGCTCTAAGTGCTGTAGCTGTAGGTTGGGACATTCCCAACATTCTAACAAACCCAGACATGGACCTTATAGGCATACCATATCATAGTGTATCCACTAGTGTTAAGATTTTTACCCCAACAGTTTCAGACTTTTACAGACCTTTAGAATTTGTAACATATCCAGAATATGCTTGGCTAAGTGGTAGAAACCTTACATTACTCAATACTTCCAATTACACACTAGCACAATCACCCACGGCATATACTTCTAAAAAAACTAAAACTCAAAATTTTTATCTTAGTGCTAATAAATCTTTTAGTGAATATGATTATCTTATAGGAACAAATAGCACATTTCTTTCAACCATCAATAGTCGCGTGGCTCTGGTTGAATTTCCATATACTACAGAATTTTTCAGCAACACCGGACTACCCATTAGACTTTCTGCGTTTAGTGAAATGTATCCATCTTCATATCCACTGTATTTCGTCAAACCCGCTAGTGTTGGTGGATCTTTAATCACTCAAACATATGCTTTAACTGCGTGTTCTTATAATTTTGGAACTAGTGGTTTATCAAATAATTTTAAATGGAATCCTAAAATTGTCCCAGCTGACACAGACATTACTTTTAGTTTTAAGATTGCTAATAAAAATAATAAAATGGATTTGGGGTGGGTTAGAACCTTATCACTAACACAAACTATTTGTTCTTCTCCAAAAACAAATCCAGTTCAACCTTTACTTGATCTTGGTTATATAACATATTTAATAACCACACCATACTGGACCCGAGTAGTTGAAATATCTGCTTTGGAAGGAACTTTTAAAGCTCTAGATTTTAAAATAGGAGATCCTTTTGAAGAGGGGTATATAACCAATGCCGCAAATACTACAATATCTGTAAAGGTGTTAAAAGCAGACATTCCGGTATCTATCCAATCAACAACTTTTGATGACGTCTCTGTATTAAACTGGCCAACAAGTAGAGATTTATGGAGTGCTCATACAGTAACCACATCGTTAACTTCTCAAAAGACTCAAACTCTGGTTGCCTTTAATACCGGAAAGCAACCAGAGGCATTTGTTTCAGATCTTATTACATTAGTGGGTGAAGAGATTTTTATAGAATACACCGCACCCAACGAACAAGAAGATAATTTAATATCTTTTTACAGAACTAACTTTGGAGAAAATGAACAAGATTATGTCATTTCTTATAAAAATGAACCAGTCAAATATACCTATAGTGCCCCGGGTTCCTATTATATAACATATGATGCTATATATTCTGATGGGTCTATGGAAAGTGGAACCTTACAATATCCAATCATTGTTAAATCAGAGTGGGCTGCATATAATCAAGAAAATATAAGAACCTTAAGTGAAGACATACTTCAATTACCATATAGTTTAAATGAAATAGAAATTCAACCAAATGAGTGGGGAGATTCAGATATTTTTAATACGGCTATAACTAGATTAAATGACAATATCACATATTTATCAGAAAATATACAGTCTATAAACACGGATTTTCCTACATTATATTACGGATGGCTTGGAACCAGCACTAGCAAAAAGGCTGACGGTATTCGTTGGTATACTCGCAATTTTGGAGACAAATATTACCAGCTTCCTAATCAAGCGGTGGGTTCTGGTGTTAGTTATTTTAATAGCCTAAAAGATGTTATAGAAACACCAGATGCTATTTATGTTTTAGACAAAAATCGAGTCAGAATGTTTAATAATAATCATTTTAAACCTTCTGAGTATCCATTCATTAATTCAGAAGATTTAAATTTAGAGTTTATATCCCCAACCCAAATGGATACGAGTCCAGATGGGGGTTATGTCTATGTGCTTGACCCTCCTCGTAATAAAATTGTTTGCCTTGAAGTGGACTTAGATTTACCGGCTTTAAATGTTTCTATTAATGTCGGTGGATTTGGAAGTAAAGAAGACCCTAATAAATTTAATGCACCATCAGACCTGTGTTGTTCTGAAAATCATTTATTTGTTTTAGATTACAACAACAAATGTGTCAAAGAATTTACTCAAGATTTAAACTGGGTACATACATATTACACCAGCAATTTTAACACCAACCAGCCACTATACATCGCTAGTAATTTTGATGGAATGGCGTATGTGTTATGCAAAGATTATACCATATATGTTTTTGATAGTTCTAAATCAGAACCCATATTCAATTTTTCTATAGCAAGTGTTATTAGGTCTGTAGTGCCTCGTCGTAGCACCGTTAAGAAAATAACATTTGATGAAGCTGGAGAATTTCTATACGTTTTAGTATCAGTACCAGGTGGAGGATCTCGCCTGTTTAAATTTTCTGCAGCTGGTATGTTTATAGGTAGCTGGGCAACTCCAGTTGGATTCACAGCAACTTCCATTAGAAAGTCCCATAGCAGACATTTATTAATATGTTCTGCTCATGCAATTATTAAATTGCAAGACGTTGTAAACCTTTTTAAGATCGGAAACGGTCTGCCTTATGATTATTGGACAAAAGACCAGCTTATAATAAACAAAAATGAATTTGCAACAGATACAAATTATAATAGAAGTTTGGTCAGAATAGCCCAAAACATTAAAATGTTTAGAAACATGCTAAATGCTAAATTTTCTAAAGTAACGGAAAAAACATTCAATGGAGTAGTTACATATTATGCATTGGTACCAGTTTCAGTACAAGAGAGACCACTTTTTGATGATGCAGTTGAAAATGAAACATTAGGAGTTGCTGTTAATGAATACCATATTCCCCAGGTTCTTAACAGAGAATTACGAAAATTGCACGAATCTATTGTTAGTCTAAAAGAATTCTTAGACATATCCGCTATATCTCTGCCAGACTTTAAAATAGAAAATTCCGGAATATCTGTATTATGTCCTAATGGATTTTGTTGGAGCTGGAGTGCTATGGCATCTTACAACTTAAGTTTACCGACTGTAAGAATATGTAATGTCAATCCAATAACTTACGCAGAATTGAGAAGCAGTTTTCCCATTCAATATGAATCTGGAGATTGGACCAAAACATGGGACGGAGCCACTTCAGATTGTTGTAGCAATATCTCCAGCCCTTTGTGATAAATATTATCAGCTAAACCCTTACCATGAGTGACCGTTTTCATTCCAAATACCACAGACGCAATCACCACACTTATACAAATTCTGCAAATCCAGATGCAGGACATGATCCAATTGCTAGTCCGGACAGCCCCTTCCAAGGGGATTTTGTTCTTAATGGAGCATTAAGTGCGGTGGCTCCCTTGAGCGCAGTTGCTGGTTATTTCTATAGCCAGAATACCGGAATTTGTGCATACGGAACCACTCCTATTGATGCTCGTGGAGGCACTTCTATTTTCAATGGCAGTATCTGTGTCCATGGAACGGTTGCTGCAGAAAACTTTACAGGTACCCAGGGAGCAACATTATCTTACGGCGCTGGTTTAAAACAGTTGGGTAGTCTGGTAACGGCCTGTGTAGACAACAACACTATCTGTTTAAATCAAGCTGGAGAATTGGTTAACAATTACTCTAACTTATATTCTATATTTTCGGCTCTATCGGCAGATGGTAGTAAAATTATAGTTTTATCTGGGAATCTTTTTACTACATATAGATTTGGTAGTGGTCTTAATTCTGTTTATGATTCCACGGCTGTAATCCCTACTTGGGATGTAGTCCCAATCTTGGATAATGATACCATCAAGATCATCAACGGTGCTATCCAATTAGATCCTGCTCGAAAATATAACTTTGGAGACGGATTAGCTTATGATACCACTAGTCAAACTCTTTCTGTTGCTCCTGATAATAGTACCATTAAAATTGTTGCCGGCAAGTTACAAACCTCTCTTTCTGTAGAGACTGCTGGCGCCATTGGATACTCTGCTAATAAAATAGGAGTATGCGTCGATGCAGACTCAATTAAAATTAATGGTAGTAATAAACTATGTTTGGGGTATGGTTTCGGAGGAGGCCTTACTCGCACTATAGGAACTTCAACCGTTTGTCTCAATGTTGACGGATCTACGATAATAGTAGACCCAGATACCAACTTGGTAAAAACCACCAACACTCTTAAAACCTCAGTTGCCAGTACTTGTATACAAACTTTAAACGGCGGCATTTCTATGAGTGGTAGTTTTAGTGCTCTGAGTGGAGTGACATTTGCAGACGGAACTGCTATCACCTCAGCTGCTTTGCAAACCACTTATATCAAGAGCATAGCCCATCACAGTGGAGGGATGTTTAATTCAGCTGTGGTGACTAGTGACAATAGAATATTGGTATGGGGAAATGGAACAAACACCGCACCAGGAGCACCTGCCAGTGTGTGGCCTCCTGTTGTATTTCCATTTGCCAATAATTACAATTTAAAAAATCCTTCTGTTAACATAACCAAGGTCATTATTAGTAAAAACCACCTAGGAGCATTACTAAGTGATGGTACTTTGTGGTTTGCTGGTGATAATGCTCAGGGACAATTGAGTTGTGGTTCGGCAAATGCTACAGAATACCAACTTAAAAAGGTTTTATTTCCATCAGAAGCTAGTCAGCCATTTGTATCAGATTTTGACTACGCCATACCCCAGATGGGCACTTCTTCAGATCTTACCAAGCACTGGACCGGATCATTACTTAGTGGTGGAATGAACTTGCCGGTGTCTAAGCCTATAGTTGCTAATTTTGCTGTCATGACCTCTTTAGGCAAATTATTCACATGGGGTAACAATGCCTATGGCCAGTGTGGTTTAGGACATGCCAATCCAGTATACGTTCCGACTTTAGTACCAGCAATGTCTTCAAATGTGTCTCAAATATTTGCCAAAGATTTTAACACATTGGCTTTAAAAAATAATCTTCTTTATTCGGCGGGATTTAATCACTACGGACAATTGGGACAGGGAACTTTTGGAACCACTACAAGTAATTATTATTTTAGTGCGGCTTTAATAGCTGCCGGCTCACAATTTACCGGTGTTTCAAAAATTTTACGCAATAGTTTTTTTGATAATTCAGTGGTATATGCTTTAAAAAATGATGCTACTATATGGGCATGTGGTTCTAATATTAATGGAGCGTTGGGGAGTAATTATGCATTCACCTCAGCGTCATTCTTTAAACAAGTGAGTAATGTAACCAATGCAATAGATTTTGTGTCAACTGGTGGACGAGAGTACGTCAGTTGCATGGCTCTTACACAGACTGGTAAGATATACTCTTGGGGATATAATGTTAACGGACAATTGGGACTAGGAACAACAACTACTTCTTATTCAGTTGCTACTCCGATTTCCTATGCATTTGACTCTGGTGTTAAATTTTCCAAATTAGTATCTAGTGATAATGGTAGTGGAGCTTCACTGCTGGGAGGAATTACCACGGATAACTTTTTACATTTAGCAGGTTACAGAGCTCCCAACCAATACACCACGTTTGCTCAAGCTAGTCCGTTTCTTAGTGCTGTTGCTATCAATTATGTATCTCAAGTAGAATTCTTTGGCAACGGTTCAGATGCTTATGGCACTCTTATAAAAGATACAAAAAATCGTCTGTTTTTGACTGCTTCAGATTCAGTTAATAATATTTCTGGACCTTTAAATGTCCCTGTCAGAACTCCTACAGAAATTACAAAATGGTTTGTTTAAATTTAGACAAACCTAGTAAGTATGATAAATCTGTATGTCACATATAACCGTAGATTTAAATCAAGATCTGTTTGGCCAAATTATTTACGGTGTTGGTCCTTGTAAACTTAGTTTAAATCCAGGAGCTTTGGATAACGGAGCCAGTGGAAGTCTTTCACACAAAGTTTATAAAATAGTGTATGAATTTGGAGATAATTCTCCTAAATTTACCCAAAAACTGTTTGCTAAACCGAATGTTGTTACTCCCGGAGTTCCATTTTCATCAGAACCCGGAGATCCTAGAAATTTTACCATTGATCACACATATCATGCAACAAATGGTATTACAGAACAATATATTATCAAAATAACTTGGTATTGGATTGCAGATGAAAGGGTGGCAATTAATCACAACTTTATAGAATTTGTTCTAGAAGTAAGAGCTCCTAACCTAAATGCTAGTCTAGATGATATAGAAGCTCATTATTTTGATAACATTCATTTAGCATCCTCTCGTATGTTTGGAGCTGACAACACTCTTTTATATAATTTTGAATCTTTTAATCCGAGCTATCTATTACCAGTATTGGTCAAGTGGGGACCTACTCCGGTAGAACCTTTAACTAAAATATTACCATCTCCATTTTTCAAAAAATATAAAATACAAGAATCCTACGACTCTAAAAATAATTTAAACCCCAACATCCACCAATTGTAATTTATGAATTTATATAATAAAACCCTTGAAGGGGGAGAGCTTTGGTTTAGAGACACAGAAGGCAATAGGGTTCCAGCAACAATTGCCTTGTCAGCAGTTTATATGAAATATGCAACAGCATATCCAACATTTTATAATCATTTGTCTACTAATAATGTTACTAGATTTGACGTCTTTTATGATACCATTTTTGTAGAAACACCTGCTGGATATTTCTTTGAAAAACTTAATTTAGATGACAGGGGCATAACTCCTTTTAGTTTATATAATTTTTACACTCCAATTATTCCAAAACGCCAAAACTATGCAGGATTCTCGACTCGTTGTTGTTATTGGCTACAGGAAGATGAAAACAAAATATACTATGCTTATGTAGCTCCAATGGATGAAAACAAAAATTCTATTAGCCGTTTCAGTTTTACCATCCATTTAAATGTTTTTGATACGAATCTGGCAACTGTTCAAACTGTATTATTTGATAGAGTTCGTTTAATAATGAGACCCGAAGGAACTTCAAATTGGAGCAATTTTAATGTAACTCTAGAAGACCCTGTCATTACATTTAATGAAACTACTAGATTATTTAATATTTCTTTCTTATTAAAAAATGAAATATTAGAATTTGGTATAATGAGTTTTAATATATCCCCTGGAAATGCAGGTAAACAGGATCAATTTCACATCACAGAAGTGTCTCTTCATTTACCGTATATGGATTTAGATGAAGAAAATTGTGCTGTGTTTCCTTATGATCCGTTTACGCCACTACCTTATCACATCTTAACAGTTGCAACAGACAAGACAGATCCTGCTTATAATCTACGATATATTAAGGCAGATGTTACTAAATTTGGAGATAGTAAACATGTCTATCAGAAATACCTGGTCTTGGAATAAATATTAACAATGGCTACAATAGACGACATCAGATTAACAGAGCTAACACGTGCTGATAGCATATCACACGGCGATCTTTTCTTGGCAGCTACTAATTTAGATTTTAGTCCTACCACTCAAACAGCCTCCGCTTGTGTTCTATTAGATTATGTTTTAGGATATAATCCGTATACTTGGGCACAAACCACTAGTTCTAACGGTCGTGGGCTTACCATAAACCTCCAACACTTTGGTATAGTTCCCTCTAACCCACTCTCTGGAGTACCCGGAACTCGACCAAATCAAGTAATAAATGCTGGATGGTATTCAAATATTGGTGGTGGTGAAGGAAATACAATTGTAGGAGATGATGCTGTTATTGCCGGTGGTTGTTATAATCACATAGAATGTGATTTAGGATTTGTTGGTGGTGGTAAACTTAATTATGTTAATTTTTGTGCTGGTGTAATAGGCGGTGGCGAATTTAACGTTTCAGATGGTATTAATACATTTATAGGATCCGGTGCTAATAACTATAATTCTAATGCTTTCGGGGTAATAGGTGGTGGTAGATTTAACTCTACTGGGGTGTTTGCAAATGTTCTTGGTGGTTGTAGAAATTCTGCCCCTGGAGATTTCGCAACTATTGTTGGTGGTTTGTGTGCATATGCATTCGGACCATATTCTTTCATAGGTGCTGGTTGTTATAATAAAACTATTGGCTTACAGTCGGCTGTTGTGGCTGGTGGCAATAATACCAGTAATGGGGAGTACTCCATGGTCGGTGCTGGTGTATTAAATTCTAGTGATGGTATTAACAGTATTATTGGAGGGGGTACAAGTAATACAATTTTAAGTGCAAATTCTTTTATAGGTGCTGGTTGTTGCAATCTGACAAGAAATGAATTTTCTGCTATAGTGGGTGGTTATAATAACTGTACCCAAGGCGCTCATAACACTATTATTGGTGGTACTAATAATGCAAGTTGTGGTACTACTTCCTATATAGGCGCCGGGGATTCAAATTTAATTAGAAATTCTGATAGTTCTGTCGTAGAAGCTGGACAATACAATCAAATTATAAACGGAAATTGTAGTGTCATTGCTGCTGGTAGAAGCAATTCTGTTTGTAACATATATTCTGGAGTCGTTGCTGGTTGTTCAAATCAATCTTTAAGTGCAAATTCTTTCGTTGGAGCCGGTAGTCAAAACATTGTTCGTGGCTGTAGCTCTTCTGTTACTGCTGGTAGAAGCAATGAGGTTACTAATTCCGATTCTAGTGTAACCGCAGGTTATTCTAATAATGTATCTGGTATACAAAGTTCCATAGTGGGTGGAAATGCAAACGCGGTAAGTTCAAATTTATCTGTAATAGGTGCCGGCGGCGTAAACGTAGTCAGTGGAAATGCCTCTGGTATTGTTACGGGATGTTCTAATACGGCATCTGGAAATCTTTCCCTCATAGGAGGAGGATGTTCCAACATAGTCTATGGTGACCATTCGTCTATTGTGGGGGGTTTTAGTAGTAATGTAATTGGTAGCTGTAGTGTTGTTGGTGGTGGTAAATTTAATAATATCGCTGGTAATTATGCCTTTGTTGCTGCGGGAAGTAGCAACAAAGTGACTGGTGATTATTCTTCCATTTTAACCGGAGGAAGCAATTGTGTATCCGGATCTTGTAGCTTAATAGGAGCGGGTAAACAAAACAAATCTTATTGTGATTCCAATGCAATTATCGCAGGAGAAACCAACACTCTTTGTGGAACCAAGTCCGTTATAGGAGCGGGAACTAATAACATTTCCTTAAGCGCAAATTCTTTCATCGGTGCTGGTTCTTGTAACACTGCTAATAACATTCAAACCTTCATAGGCGCAGGTGATTGTAATGTTGTTACTGGCTCACATGCATCTATTGTTGGAGGTTGTTGCAATAAGGTTACTGGGACATGTGCTTCCCTAGTAGGTGGTAGATTAAACACAGTCAATGGTTCCAATTCTCTTATAGGGACTGGGGTCAACAATACCGTATGTTCAGATCACTCTGCAATACTTGCAGGTATAAACAACGTTGTTACTCTTTCTGGCACAGCTGGTTATAATTTAATCGGTGCTGGACAATTTAATCAAACTTCAGGAAATTCCAGTGCCATTATTGCTGGGTACGGCAATAACGTGTGTGGTAACAATTCCCTCATCGGATCTGGCACCACAAACACCGCCTTAAGTGCTAGTTCTTTTATAGGATCTGGAGTTTGTAATAATTCTTTTGCGGTTCAAACTTTTATAGGATCAGGGGAAGCTAATTCTGTTTCTGGTCAACACTCTTCTATAATAAGTGGTTTAAGTGGTCGGGTGTCTGGCAGCTGCAGTAGTATTGACAGTGGTACTAAAAATACTGTAACAGGCAATTATACATTAGTGGGTGCTGGTAGCGCCAATTTAGCCAACGCAAATTATTCAGCTATTGTTGCTGGAGCGGTTAACCAAACTAATGGTAACTACAATTTTATAGGATCTGGACAATTAAACAAAGTCTGTAACAATTCAAATGCTATCTTAGCTGGTGAATGTAACACAGCTTGCGGAAACAATTCTATTATAGGCGGTGGAGTTAACAACAGTAACACTGTAACAGCAACTAATTCTTTCATAGCAGCGGGATCGGGTAATAATACCTCCGGGGCTCAAACCTTTATCGGTGCTGGAGAATATAATATAGTTTCTGGCCAACACTCTTCCATAGTGGGTGGTTTAAGTAGTAATGTAACCGGTAACTGCAGCGTTGTTATAGGAGGCAAAGCCAATACTGTAAGTGGTCATGCTTCAACAATCATTTCTGGTAGTACTAATATTTCTAATGGTAATTGCAATATTATAGGAGCGGGTCAGTCAAATAAAACCAATTGCAATTCAAGTGCTATTTTGGCTGGAGATTCTAATACAGTTTGTGGCAACAACTCTGTTATAGGCGGCGGGACTAGTAACATATCATTAAGTGCTAATTCAATTATCGGAGCCGGTCTCTGTAATAATTCTTCTGCAGTTCAAACTTTTATAGGGGCTGGAGAACGTAATATTGTTTCTGGATCACATTCTTCTATTGTCGGTGGTTTGAGTGGAAATGTGTCTGGTAATTGTAGCACACTCGGAGGAGGGCTTTGTAATACAGTAAGTGGAGGGTTTTCTCACATTGCAGCTGGGTGCTGTAATGTTAATTCTGGAAATTCTTCTGCCATTGTTGGTGGTGGTACTAACACCTCCTCGGGCAACAATGCCTTTGTAGGCTCGGGAGAAGGTAATACTGTCTCTGGAAATCATTCTTCTATAGTTGGTGGTTTGAGTGGGAATGTTGCTGGTAGTTGTAGTTCTTTGGTGGGTGGCAGAAACAATATAGTAAATGGCAATTACACCACAGTGGTAGCGGGTAGTGCAAATGCCGCAAATGCAGATTATTCAGCTATAGTTTCTGGTAATAACAACAAAACGTTCGGAGCTTGTAATATTGTTGGAGCTGGTCAATCAAATAAAGTTTATTGCAATTCAAGTGCTGTTGTTGCCGGGGAGTTTAATATTGCCTGTGGCAACAGTTCTATCATCGGTGCGGGTACTAGTAACACAGCATTAAGTGCCAATTCTGTAATCAGTTCGGGTCTTAACAACTCATCCGCAGCAGTTCAAACTTTTATAGGGGCTGGAGAACGTAATATTGTTTCTGGATCACATTCTTCTATTGTCGGTGGTTTGAGTGGAAATGTGTCTGGTAATTGTAGTGTTCTTGCTGGTGGAGTTAAAAATACAATTTCTGGCCATTATACGTTTGTTGCTGCAGGTAGTAGCAATCAATCCTCTGCAGATTACTCTTCCATAATTGCGGGTAATTCAAATATTGCAGCGGGTTCTTATAATTTAATTGGAGCCGGCCAATTAAATAAAACATATAACAATTCAAATGCCATCTTAGCAGGTGAATCTAATGTTGTATGTGGAAGTAATTCTATCATAGCTGGTGGTACTAATAACACAGTATTAAGTGCTAATTCAATTGTAGGGGCTGGACAGTATAACAATGCTTCTAATTGTTTCTCTACAATTGTCAACGGTATCAGTGGAGTTGCCTCTGGTATTCAATCCTTTATAGGAAGTGGTTTAAAGAATACTTCATCTGGTAACTACACATTTATAGGAGCGGGTAGTGGTAATAAATCCTCTTCTGATAATTCTTTCATTGCCGGTGGATTTGACAATGATTCTAAAATCTTTAATAATGTTTTCATTTTAGGATCTAACTTAAATGCAGTGTGCCACAATCACACATTTGTTAACAATTTAAGTTCTGCAAATAACATATGTGCTGTTAATGGAATGTTTTCCATCAGCGTATCAGCTACAGATTGTATAAGTTCTAGCAACAACATATGTGCCACAAACACCATCTGTGGTAATACTATCTGTGGTAGATCTTTAGTAAAATCACCAAGTGCTTGTGTTACAGATTGTTTAATTGTAGATAATAACATTTATACAACAAACACTATTTGCGGTAATACTATCTGCGGCAGGACTTTAGTAAAATCACCAAGTGCTTGTGTTACAGATTGTTTAATCGTAGACAATAATATATACACAACAAACACCATCTGTGGTAATACTATCTGTGGCAGAACTTTAGTAAAATCACCAAGTGCTTGTGTTACAGATTATCTAGGATCTTCTAATTGCATATATGCTAGCAACACCATTAATACAGGTGGGAGCATATGTGCCACAAACACTATCTGTGGCGATATCGTTTGTGGCAGAACTTTGGTAAAATCCCCAAGTGCTTGTGTTACTGATCGTTTAGTATCAGACAATGTTATATACGCTAGCAACACCATTAATACTGGTGGAAGTATATGCGCCACAAACACTATTTGTGGCGATATCGTTTGTGGTAGATCTTTAGTAAAAGCTCCAAGTGCTTGTGTTACTGATTGTTTAATCGTAAGCAACAACCTATATACATACAATACTATTTGTGGCAATACTATCTGTGGTAGATCTTTAGTAAAATCACCAAGTGCTTGTGTTACGGATTGTTTAGTATCAGACAATGTTATATATGCCTCTAATTTAATTAAATCGGGTAATGTAATATGTTCTGTTGGAGATATTTGTGGTGGTACAAACATCAAAGCAACACAAAGTTTAAGTGGCTATAATATATATTCTACTACATTTGTTTGTGCTCGAGATATATGTGCTGGTTCTTTAGTTCAAGGGACTTATGCCAATATTACTAGCACAATAAATACAGTTTCTGCAATAATAAGAGATGATTTAAGTGTGGGCAATACTTTATCTGCAAATTCTATTACAGGTAATATAATATACGGCTCTGTACGAGTGAGCAGTCCGTTGATTAGTGCCACAGACATCCGAGCAACAAATTCTGTAGTTACTAACAACTTAACAGTTACTAATGACTTTGTCAGTCAAGGAGCATTAACTGCCAGATCCTTTTGTGCAACTAGTTTCATAGAAGGCAAAAACATCAACACAACTGGCACTCTATTGAGTGCTAATATAGATGTGATAGAGTTGATTAAGAACATTAAAATTCCTACCAACACTGTACCAGTTGTTATAGGACCTCCAGCAGCTTATATTTACTATGCAAGTCCAAGTTTTTCTACATTTAATGGAGACAGTTCAACCACTTCCTTCTTACTAACTAATACTCCATCTGTTACCGCTTTTGTAGGCGACGTTGCTTCCGATTATTTAATTGCTATTGATGGGGTGGTACAAACACCGACATCAAATTATTCTATATCTGCTGGGGATGGTCAAGGATTTTTAATATTTGACTCAGCCCCACCAACTGGTGCGGTGGTTCAAGTAAGATCTAATCAGTATGAAAATGGTTATACTCCAAGAACCTCTTATACCTCTTTTACTGCAACTAGTGCGTCCGCCTCGTACAATCTATCAACTAGCCTTACACCAGAATATGCTACAAATTCTTCCTATTATTTGGTGACTGTTAATGGTGTAGTTCAAAAACCCGGAATAGACTTTAATATCACTAGAGACGGCGGTAAATCCATAGTATTCACCTCTACAGATTTTGGACCAGTGGTTTCAAATGTTAACGTGTGGTATACAAATTTTCACGGATTCAATATACCACCACCAGTAGTAACCAACAGGACCTCAAATGGGATAGACTCCTTCTACACCTTAGCACCTGGAGGAATAATTCGCACAAATGCTAGAAATTATCTGGTGTTGGTCGGAAATGTTATTCAACGTCCGGATATAGATTATGTTATAAGTTTATACAACGGCGGATCTGTTCAATTTACTTCCGTGCCAGATGCTGGCGTTTCTATAATTGTTTATACATATAGTTATGGAGTATATCCAGCAACTGTATCTACTATAAACGGTAAAACTGGTATTGTAGATTTATATTCTTCAGACATTATCAACTTCCAAGACGCATATTCAATATCAACTCCAACAGTCGCGAGCGGGGATTTCTTTAAAGTAACCATTCACGGAGTAGAAAGATTGATTCGTCTGTGGGATTATCAATAAATATAACTGTACATGAGCATATCTAAAATCGAGTATAGCATGACACAATACCCTAAGTCCTCCGGGATTATGGGAGGTGTTAATAATTCTACCAACAACACAGGTTCTTATGTAATTGGTAACGGCATAACCACTTCTCAGGACAATTTACTTTATGTAAACTCTATTAGTGCCCGAACATTTTATGGTGACGGTAGAAATATTACTGGAGCCGTTCCTTTAGAATATGTTCCATCGGGTATAAATTCTTCCACGTCAACAGAATTTGTAGGAAATGATTCAGACACTTCTTTTTATCCTATTAACGGATACAACGGGACTAATTCTATAAATTATCTAGTAACTGTAGGAGGTTTAGATTTACTTGCATCTGATTATACAATTTCAGCATTAAATGATGGCACCCTAATACTACCAAGTGCTCCTCCAAAAAATGTCCGCATTTCTGTTAGGGCTTATGTGTATGGTACAATAGGAACCGGAGATGTAAATCGCTTGATGGGTCGAGTTATAGTAGACTCTTCACCTACAGACGGCCAGGTATTAACCTGGAGTGCTTTGAGTGCTAGGTGGTGTTATCAAGATCAAATTGGTAATACAAATTTCGGCGGGACTGTAACTTTTAACTCTGTGGGGACTCATTATTGGAGAGTTCCTAGAAACGCTAGATACGCGGAAGTAATTATACAATCCGGAGATGGTGGTGGTTTTGGAGGGAGAGGAACTCCTGGCCAATCTGGCACATATCCAGTACTTTTACATCCAGGAGACTTGCTTCCCATTTACATAACAGATGGGGCTGGTTCCGCTTTTGTGACAATCAATTATTAATCTGTAAATATATATTATGAGTCTTACTAAAGTCAGTCTAGGGATGGTTGATCCGCTCTATAGTGGGGTCTTAGGTGGTTCTAACAGTAATGTTACCCATCTGAGTTCTTTTGCTATTGGTAGTAATTTAACATCAACATTACCCAATACCCTTTTTACAACCACCGTAAGTGCTACTTCAGCTATATTTGGAGACGGTACTAGTTTGACTAATATAGTTTTAGTGCCAAGAGACTTTTCCAATTTAAGAGGAGTAGATGCCAATGAATTTTACGGTACTGGGGTGAGAGTTAGTTTTTTTCCTCTTAGTGGATACAACGGTATTGATAGTCAGTCTTATATAGTCACAGTTGGAGGCATTACACAATCTGCTTCTGATTATACTATTTCTGAAGCAAATAGAGGAACCATCACCTTTCCTACTGCGCCACCAGCTCGAGCGAAAATTTCTGTAAGAACTTTAACAGGTGCTCCCGGTGGAGGATCTGCTTCTTTCCTCCAATCTAGAAGTATATCAAACAACTCTGCTCAGAACAGACAAGTTTTGAAATGGAATTCTGCCACTTCTGAATGGGTGCCAAGAAATCAAACAACTTCAGTTCCATACAATTCCGGAGGTTCTACAACTGTTAATTCTGTGACTTCTTTTAATTTTATAATACCATCTGGGGTAAGATGGCTTAGATTAAACGGAGACACTGGCGTTGGTGCCGCCGGAGAACCAGGACACAACGGAGAAAACGGCCTTGATGGTTACACAGATCCAGAATCTAGTCTTCCAACAGACGGGTCTGATGGTGCTAATGGAGCCAATGGTGCTAACGGGGATCCTGGTAAATCTGTAATAGTGGGTCAATACACTTTTCCGGGAGGCACTGGAGGTCTTGGAGGATTCGGTGGTGGTGGCGGCGGCGGTGGCGGAATTTATAATGGTAGACCCGGTTTAGCGGGTAATGGTGAGGGTCTTGGAGGACTTGGAGGAGCTGGCCAAACAGATCCTTATGTAACTCCAAATGCAACCCCAGATACTGGCAACGGACTCGGTGGTACTGGTGGTACTGGAGGGTTAGGATGCGCCCGGGTTAATTCTGACGTTTCAACTGGAGGAGCAGGCGGCGCCGGTGCCTTTTACGTAAACGATCCTGCCTCTGGACCCGGAGGTGGTGGTGGAGGCGGCGGAGGTGGTGCTGGCAACGCTGGCATTCTCGTGTTGGGTCTTGGCGGAGCGGGAGGATCTGGAGGCTCTGGAACTGCTGGAGGCCCTCGTTTAAATTACGATACTGGAATCAATGTAGAAGGATTATCTTCAATTCCAGTACAAATTACTACTGGAAACGGGTCTGCAACATTAACTATTTCTTGGTAAATATAACATATGCCTCTTACTTCTGTTAGCCGCAATACATTAATAATTCCTTCCAGTGGTGTTTTGGCTGGAGAAAATAATGTTGTCCAACACCCAGGGTCTTTTATTATTGGAAATAACATCACCACATCTGCAGCTAATACTTTGTTTGTAAATTCTTTAAGTGCTAATAGTAAACTTTTAGGATCTGCAGCTGGATTGCAGAATATTATTTTAACTGGAAGAGAAAATTTTTCCATACGAGGGACCACCTCTAATGAATTTGTTGGAAACGGCACCTCTGTTAGTTTTTATCCATTAAATGGATTTAATTCAACAGATTCTAACAACTATATAGTAAGCATTGGTGGGTTGAATCAAATTCCCACAGATTACACAGTAACAGAAACTGCTGGAGGAACCATAACATTTCCAAGTGCTCCACCAAGAGGCTCTAAAATTTTAGTAAGGTTATTGGTGGGCGGTGCCGCTGGAGAAGATGCTGTTAAAATTCTTGGACGAAATGTGTCTACTAATATTCCAACAGACGGACAGGCCCTAGTGTGGAGTTCTGCAGATAATGAATGGCAACCACAAACATTGACCGGTGGCTTATCCTCCACCGGAGGAGAAACTTTTGTAAATACTACTACTTCCTTTAACTGGCAAGTGCCTTATGGAATACGTTATGTTAGATTACAAGCAGTAACGGGACACGGAGCCGCAGGAACTCCTGGCTCTGATGGAGCTGATGGAGCTCCTATAAATGTAACATATGACTACATTATAGATCCGTCCGATGAACAGCAGTATTATGTGCCAGTAAGTGTTTCAAATGGTGCAAATGGTGTAGATGGCATTGATGGTACAGAAGGAGCTGCTGGAAAATCTGTTATTTTTGGCTCCACTACTTATAGTGGCGGAGCTGGTGGTCTAAAAGGATACGGTGGTGGTGGTGGGGGTGGAGCTAGTGTCTTTGTTACGTACGGGTTATCTGGTAATGACGGTAGGGGGCCAAATCCGGGTCTTGGTGGCGAGGGGTTTCAGTCTGGTGGTAATGGTGCAGACGGAGCTAACGGAACAAATCCAGATTTCATTGGTAGTAATGCTGGAGGGGCTGGGGGACAATCTGAGTCACTTCTAGGAGCTTCTGGAGGTAATGGTGGCCGAGGAGGACAAAATGAAAATAGCAAACAAAACGGTGGTGGCGGTGGAGGAGGATCTGGGCAACCTAGTCAGAATATAGTTATAGCAAATGCCGGCACGGCTTCCGCAAATGTAGTAGGAAGTCCTGGAGAGGTTGGTAAGGGTGGTAAGGGATCTGATGGATATAATGGTCTAAACGGTCAATCTTTAGATCTGCCTTACTTTGTAGGATCGTCTACAACAATACCGATTCAAATCACCGCAGGAGCCGGCACTGCCAGTTTACGAATAACTTGGTAAAAATAATTTCAAATAGTTCACATTACCTATAAATATAATATATGAGTCAAAGTCTTACCAAACTTATCCCTAGCATGTTAGACACCGCCTTAAGTGGCGTATTGGCTGGCTCTGGCAGCACATCCAATCAAAGCGGTTCTTTTGTTATTGGAAATAATATCACCACAGCCACTACGAATACACTTTATGTTAATAATTTGTGTGCGACGGGTAACGGAGGCAAGATTTATGGAGACGGCAGTAGTCTAACTGGAGTAATTACTACGCAATATACTCCACCAGCCAATGCTACTTTCACTTCATCTGTTTCTGCTCCATCCTTGAGTGGTACTTTTTATGGAGATGGTAGTAAATTGTTTGGAGTTAATACCACAGCAGCTCTTCCATTATCTGGCGGCACTATCAACGGTACTTTAGTGGTTCGATCTTTAACAGCAACATCTCTAACTGCAATATTTTTAAGTGCTGGTAACGTCTACGGAGATGGTGCTAATTTGACGGGTTTAAACGCTACCAACATTAGCCAAGGAACTTTAAGTAACAGCAGATTACCAGCAGTTGCAACTTTTACTACCTCTGTTTCTGCTCCATCTTTAAGTGGTGATGGTACTAATTTGACAGGTTTAAATGCCACCAATATCAGCCAAGGCACTTTAAATAACAGCAGATTACCAGCAGTTGCTACCTTTACTACATCTATTTCTTCTCCCTCTGTCAGTGGAGTTCATTATGGAGACGGAAGCAATTTAACTAAAGTATGGGGCACGGATACTACTAAATTACCAGCTTCTGGAGGAACTATTGCTGGTAATTTAGTTATTAATAATAACCTAACCGTGGGTACTTTAACAGTTGGAGGGTCTGCCACCTTTGTTAATACGGTTTTCAGTACCACCAGTTCTTTAAGTGTGGTGAATGTTTCTCCAGTGTCTGGAGTGCCTGCTTTATATGTAGGGCAAAAGGGTCCCTCAGACATTGCTTCTTTTTATGATATAGATCAAAATGTAGAAGTGTTACACATTGGAGGAGTCAATTCTATATATCCAAATGTGGGTATTAAAACTTCTGCTCCCAATAAAACCCTAACAGTGGTGGGGGATATTAGTTCAACTCTTGGTTTTTATGGTGATGGTAGCAATTTAACAAATTTAGATGCTGCTGATATTGCTCAAGGCACTTTAAGTAACAGCAGATTACCAGCAGTTGCAACTTTTACTACCTCTGTTTCTGCTCCATCTTTAAGTGGTGATGGTACTAATTTGACAGGTTTAAATGCCACCAATATCAGCCAAGGCACTTTAAATAACAGCAGATTACCAGCAGTTGCTACCTTTACTACCTCTGTTTCTGCTCCATCTTTAAGTGGAGTTCATTATGGAACATATTTTGGAGATGGAAGTAAACTGACTGGTATTATTGCTAGTGCTACAATTGCTTTATCAGCAAGTGCTACATTTGCTTTATCAGTTTCTGCCCCTTCTTTAAGCGGGACTCACTATGGTGATGGTAAAAATCTTATCAATGTATTGGGATTGTCTCCGAGCATAGGAACTGATACTTATTTTAACGTTCCTTATGGAAATGTCTATGGATCGTGTACAGATCTTTCTGGAAACTATATCGGGGGTTATATGTTAAATGGGTACACAGTTTGGAAATATGACCCAACAATTCTTGATGCTGTTCAAATAGCAAGTGTAAATGTAGCGAACTGTCAAGCCCTGGGAGGGCCTCACACTTTAACCGCAGATAATGCTGGTAATCTTTTTTATATAAATAATACCACATTTACAGTCCAAAAACTTCGTACTTCTGACAGCACCATGACAAATGCTGCAAGTGGCACTCGTATAGGCACTCCGACAATGATGGCCAATGCTTTGGATTCTAGTGTTTACACATCCGATACCACGCTCATCTCTTATGGAGCAGTTTATAAAGTATCTCCTACATATGTAGTAACTTTATCTGGGACTGCTAATTATAAAATTATAGGATCTATAGATACAGATTCTACAAGCACTTTATACGCTCTTATGAGCACTTCCTATAATTCTTTATATGCTATAGGAACTCCTAACAATCCTCTTTTATTTGTACCTAATACAATTATAGACTTTACCATAGACCGCTCTGTAGGTTCTTCCTCCAGTGGTTATATCTATCTATTAGATAATGTTAATAAATTATACAAAACTCCAGGACCACAATCTCCTGGAGGAATCAATGGTACGTTACAATATGTCAGAGACATTCCGTCTGTGGTTGGAGGTTCTTTTTCTTATGGCAACCCGTATATAAATTGGAGTTCTACAGATACTCTTTTTTGGGCCCAAACTAATAATGGGGCAGGAAACGCAAAGAAAATTACCATTCCGAAGGCTTATTTAGATTCTACAGGTAATTTAACTCTTAATAAAATTGTTGTTGGCAATAGTGTTTATACCCCAACCTTATCCGGTAATAGAGCCACCTTTAATAGTTTAAGTGGTGTTCATTTGGGTGATGGGAGTTCCCTTGTGAATCTTCCGGCTGTGAAGGGAGTTTCCTCCTCTCTGCCAGTTACTTTATTAACAACCCCAAAAGTATCTTCTCTGGGATGGAATCCAGGAGATATGTCTAATGATGGCAAATATCAACTGTTTGGAATCTATGGTGGTAATTTATGGAGATCTGCAGACTATGGAACAACCTGGAGCATCACCAATGGTAATACCATCATGAACTACGGTAATGTAGTTGTATGTGATGACGGTAAAATTCAATACACAGTTCGTAGATTTGGATCAGTTTATAAATCCACAGATTATGGAGTTACATTTACAACAACAACGTATCCATCTCTAAATTATCAGAGGGTTGCTGCTTCTCAGGATGGTCAATATGTACTAGCTGCTGGAGACAACACTCAAATATATACTTCAAGTGATGGTGGAGTCACTGTTGTAACTCCGACTGGAAGTACCAACTCCGTTTGGATCGGTGCCTCTATGTCTTCCAACGGAAAGTATCAATTAGTCTCGTCTCAAAGTTTGATGAAGATTTCCAGTGATTACGGTGCAACTTTTGCACAGACCGGACCACCCGCAAACTTTACTGGTGCCACTATTTCTGAAGACGGTAGTTATGCTTACGCCACTGTCTTCGGAGGTGCTCTTTATAGATCCACAGACTACGGAGCAAGTTTTACAGCAATGTCCACAGCCCCCAGTGGTGTAGGATGGTCTGGATCTATTTATATTTCTGGAGATAACTCCACCGTGGTTGTTGCTATCAGTGGATCTCCTCTGTTGGTTTCTACAGACTACGGAGCCAACTGGAAATATTCTGGATTATCTAAAAACTGGAGCGGTGTTGCAGGTACTTCCGACAAAAAATATTTTACAGGAGTAGAGAATTTAGGTTATATATGGCCTTCACCCAATGGTGTAAAACCAAATAATATAGGAGATACCTCCTTCGGAGCAACAACGTTATACGGATCTAATCCATTAGCAATGGACGCACCCAGAACAGCCAATTATACTCTTACAATAACGGATGCTGGTGGAGCTATTCAAATGAATACTACATCTGGAGTTCTATCTGCTATTGTACCTACAAACTCTAATGTAGCATTTACTATAGGTTCTCAGATTAAGGTGATCCAAACTGGAACCAATGCAGTATCTATTGTAGCAGCAACACCAGCAACCACAATTTTATGCAGTAACTCTTCCAAATTTAGATTAAATAGCCAATGGGCTACTGCTACATTGATTAAAATAGCCACAGATACTTGGGTTGTTACCGGAGATACGGTTGTTTAATTTATTATGAACAGTGATAACCTCTGTTTGACAAAATCTAGGTTTACATAAAAGACTTTTGCCATAAATATTACAAATGGCTGTCTTTAATTTTCCAGATATCACTAGGATGCCCTGGTTACCAATTACCTTCAATGTAACGGGCAACCAGTATCAACTTAAACACACACCCATTACTTTTCAGTATGGGGTTAAGTTTATTCTCAATGATTGTCTTAAAAATTATAAAGATGTTGCTATAAACAAAAAAACCGGATTGTTTCTAACAACACTGATTAATTCTTCAGCAGCTTTTGAAGCTCTTATACCTCCAAAAGATAGACAAGAATTATCAGAAATTTTGACTCCGGTTGCAACTATCGGGTTTCCTTTTGATAAGGTAATAAGCATATCTTCCCGGGCAAATACGGCAAAGGGTGTTGTTGGTAATAATAAATTATTCATAACATCCAAAGCAGCATATAACGAGACCGGTTATCCTTCAAATTTTTCATCTCAAGACAGTTTGAATTTTATATTTTCTAAAGATAATACTCATGTGTTTGAAGATGCAGAAGATGAATTGGTAATGGTAGAAACCCAAACTTCTTCGGCTGGTACTAAAGACGCTCCTCATAAATTTGTTTTAACCTGGAATAACCTATCAAAATCTGTTTCCTTTAAAGCTCGGATTTATCCAGAAAGCTATTCTCAAAAATTTGCTTACATTTTAGGAGATGAAGGAATTTATTTATTTAAGCCAAATACAAACTATACTTGGATAGTAAAAAAATCTTTAGATTCTCCAGAATTTAATTTACAACAATTGGCTTTAAATGCTGGTTCTAACCTTCCAACAGATTCTTACTTAAAATTTGTTTCATTTAAAAAAGATTTACCAGATGCTTCCCATGTAACTGACAGTTATTTAACTCGATACTTAATTAATAAATTGGATTATCAACAAGAATTGCTTCCAGACGCGACTACCAGCAATGCTTTATATGCTCAAAATTATATGGGCATGTTTCCTCTAGAATTTCCCACTATTAAAGAAAATACCGCCATATATGATTTACATATTCACGGATTAAAAAATTATCAAACTCCAGAATACAATTATAGTTTTAATACGGATTATGTGGATGGATTAAAAGGGGTTCATAGATCTTATGATGCCATTTTTGCAGGTACTAATCAAAGAGGCGGACTTGAATCTCTCTACCTCGGATATGAAGCCCATACTCTAGAAAAAAAATTCGAAAGAGATCGGGAAACATTTTTTAGTTTTCCGCCAACTGCAGAAAGAACTCTTTTAAATAATGCTGGTTTTATAGAAGATGGAGCCATTGCTTCTCATCATCCTTATATATCAGATCGCATATATTTAAAACAAACAGATTATAGCAACAAGTTACCAGGGTTTTTACAGCCGGCTAGTATTTCAAAAACTTCTACTACCTGGTTATGTGCTTGGTTATCCGGTTCCAACACAGGAACAAAACAATGGATGGACAGATTTTACAATTCTGCTTATTATACCCTAGACCAAGCATTATCCGCCCAGACAGAAGTATACAATTCAAGACTTGATGCTGGGGAGAATTTTATTATAGACAGACCATCAACTATGTTTTTGGAACCTGGCGCATTTTACAGATATTATCATGCTGGACTAGAAACTAGTAAATCTTATTTACCATTTTTAAACAATGTGAGAGGTGCTAGTACAGGTTCTAAGACTCTAGAAATAACTGCGTGGAACACTAATCCTCTGAGAGACCAATCAGATTATCACAACAATGGTTTAATATATTCAGAAAATCTAAAGGATCAAGACACTTCTTTTTGGGATTTAGATGGTACTACTCATGCAGTGTTTCCCTCTAGAACTTCTTTACTAGAAACTACTCACTTTACCACTTCTCTTTGGTTAAAAACAGAAGACTGGGCAGATATTCACGGATATCAAATATTTGGTAATTTTTATAATAGTGGTTATGGGTTAGTAAATGATACCGCAAATACAGCACCTATCTTATCTTTAGTAGATTCTATTAATGGTCAATGTTATAACCTAAATTATAATTTAAAAATAACAAATATAAATCAAACGACAGTAAAATCTTCTACAAATAATTTGTTTATTATTAGATATCCAGATTTTAGTTCCTGGATATTTGATACCACTGCAGGGATAGGTACCAAATATGACGTTGAAGGAAGACTAATAGGAACAACAGACAAATATTATGGAGTAACCCAAATTGAAGTTGATGAAGACTTAAAGTTATATCTACTGATTCCAGATAGACAAATAGTGGTTATCCTCAATTCTGAAGGCAAACTCTATCAAGGAGCGGATTACTTGCTTTCTAGCCAGGACATCAAGAGAATTGAATTGTTCAGAGTACCCAAAACACAAGCTCAGTTTCACGGTCAAAAAATTATCATAAGAGAAATTTTAGGAAATGCTTCTGTTATTGATAACAATGGAAACATTTGGCAATCTCTGGGCAATAATTTATATAAAACTCCATTCAGTAAATCTTCTGGTCACGGGGTTCCTTCTATTTTTGCAACAGTAGGACCCACCCAACAAATTACTTGTGACGCTTCAAATAATATTTGGATTTTACATGATCAGGATAAAATTTCTAAATTAGATCCAAAGGGAGCCTTTACAACATTTAGAATTGGTAAAAGAGCCGGCACGGAAGAAGATCCTTGCGAAAAAATTACAGAAAGATATCGATATATTAATTTTCTCAAAACTCCTATAAAGACTTGTAAAAAACAAGAATTTAAAGATCTATTGGTTCTTATAGATACCAGAGACAATGAATTAATATTAATGGATTTAAATGGAGATATTATATCTCGAATAGATTTAACAAATTTACAAAATTTAAAAAATCCTAACAATTTTAAATTTGCTGCAAATGGAGACTTTACTGGATATCAATTGTTGCGCAAATTTGGTGCAGAAAGCAAAAATTTAAGTTGGAGAATGAAGGTTGCAGAACCTACCGGAAATTCTCCAGAATATCTTTCATTGACATATGATGCTGCAGCCTTGCATAGTGGGTGGCATCATTTTGTGCTTACTTTTGATGCTACCTCAAATGTTGCAAAATTTTATATAGATTCTGTTGAAGTAGATCGGGTCAATATTCCGGAAAATAAATTTTTATGTTACACATACCGCTCTTCATTTTTGTTAGGAGCAGATTCTATAAAAAATAGTACTTTAAATGATCTTATAGGAATTCAAAATGCTTATAAATTTATAGGGCAGGTTTCAGATTTAAAAATTTACAACAAAGCTCTGCAATCTGGCGACGTTGAACAATTATATTTCTCCTCTAAATATTCAGATGAAAGATCGGATTTAATATGGAATATGAAATCTGGTGGTCGCAACTATGTAGAAGAAATTAAACACTGGTTTCAAATGCAACTTCCCGGAAGTAAGAGCAAGTATTACAACATTAATATTCACAACCTAGAAGTCTCACCAGAAGTAAGAAGTTTAATAGAAGATGCTATTAGAAAAAATATTGAAAAAATAAGTCCAGTATATACATCTTTATATAAAATTAATTGGTTATAATATGTCTACCGTTCCCATACCAGAAAAAATAGATTTAGAATGTTCGACTGTATATTTAATAGATGAAAATCTATGTTTGAAAAATTCTGCAGATATTATCAATTATAATTTTGTAGCGTTAAGTTCTCGATTAGTTGATATAGAAAAACGTAGTTCATCTTGGAATAACATATATGCCAAATTTCAAGCAACCAGTAGTAGATGGTTAGCATCCGCTTCTCATCTACAAGAATATAGCGGTAATTGGAACAATTCTTACACAACTGTTAACACCTTAAGTGCCAACTGGAGCTTAGAATTTTCTTTATACTATCCCACAATAATGAGCTTACCAGATTTTGTGACAGCTAAGGGTAGTAGTAATGATTATACTATAAATCTTTCATATTCTACGTCATATTGGCTTCCTTGGTTAAAACTTAATTTTCCAGCGTCTAACTATTGTTTAGACCAGGTAATTTCTTTGTTTGTAAATTTCTTCGAAGCTCGCCCCTTCTCCTGGAATTTTTATAGAGAATTGTATGAACCTTGTTTAGTATCTAATGGAGGAGCATCCATTACGTGTCAAGATTGTTTTTTAGACAAAGGCATTAAGTTATATCGAGGATGTAATCACCACGGTGGTCGAGCTGGTTCGAGAGGTTGTGACAATGCTTATGATTATTGTACTCACTCAAACGCGGGACACGTATCCTATGCGGGGTGTCCTAGTTATGGAGCAAGAACTTTAAAGGTATCATACAATTTAAAATCATATGATACCTCAGTGGCTTATGTTCGCAGAATACGTTTTAAAAATGTAAATTACAATTGGCAACTACTTAACTAAAATGCGTAATATCAATCTCATAGACACATCATTAGCCATAGGGGATACTCTGGCAACGATAAATCAATCTTATTTAGATTTAGATAAATGGACAACATCTGTACAATCCAGTGCCGTTAGAATGTGGGCTCCTCTATTAGATCTTTTTACAGAACGTCAAGAAGAATGGAGGACATCTTATACATTGGCTCAACAAAACAGTGCCAAGTGGATCAGTATGTCAAGTACTGTGGAATTAAATAGTGCTAAATGGTTGACCCCATTATCTTTGTATTATCCCGGAATTTTTCCATTGGGTACTGGTGTTGCCGACATTAGAGATGTGGTAGACACTTGGCTTAATAACTATTTTCCAGTAACTTCAGACTTTTTAAGAGATCCTATTTATGTTGAAAATCAAGTGGCTGTTATATACAATTTTTACTCAGATCCACAATTATCAACTGCTATAGATAGAACTGAAGTTTTAATAGATCGGACCACCTGTACAACTGCAGACGTAACAGCGTATGCTAATTGCCGCACAGATCTGTTTGGAGTAGCTTTTTGTAGTAATGGTGACATGTCCTGTGATGGTCAATATACAACTTGTCCTCAAACTGCTAGTACAGAGTGTTATTACAACACATATCCGTTTACTCCTTATATAATGGATGACGGGTATTATACACGATCTATAGCCAAACCATCGATAATAACTGTAGATGCCAATTACAACACAATTGTAACCAATCCTCCACCAGAAATAATAACAGAATATGGTACAGATGGAAATAAAGCGTTTTCGTCCATACAAGCTACATTATACATAAAATATAACGACACCAGAGAACACCCCACAATTAACGGCTTAAGATTTAAAGTAAAAAATTGTAGATGGACCTTTGATTCTGTAATTCGGTAATCTTTATGACAAGACAATATACATTTGAACTCTTTGAAGAAGATTGTGTAGGCAATGATGTTGGTAAACACAATTTTAATGCTTTAAGTTTAGAAACTAAAGTATGTAATATATCTTCTCAATTTTTTAACACAGACACCTCTCTGCTAGCATTAAGTGCTTTCTCAGAACAAATGGACACTGTATTTTTATACGGAAATGTTGGGAGGTATAATACAGCTAGTACCACTGTTAGTTTGCTGTCTACTCACTGGGGTCATCATGAATTTTCTGTTTTATATGAATTAAATATAAGCACAAAAGTAAATCAAGATTTTATCCAACCCACCGTGTTTAATCCAGTGGAACATTTGACATTTCTGAGTACTCTTTATTTAAATAAAAATTTCCCAACCAAAAATTTTCCCACTGGTACTAAGGTTAATGTTTGTATGTTTTTGTATACTCAAACGGTGACTCCATATAGAGAAGGGGATTCCCTAAACATGGACGGGTTAGCAACCCAAACATACACTAACAAGGAATTCTCTTTTTGGCAACGATACGTAACTGGATATTTTGGACGCAAAGATGTTCATTTTGAATACGGAAGAATTTTAAAATTTGCTAATGCTGATGGAGTTTGGACTTTAATCAATATTATAGAACCTACAGTCCCTTCTCAAACAAATCGTACTCAAATTACTATTAACATCAATAGTAATGTAAACAATTATAATGTAGCTGATGTTGTGCTCAGAAAAGATTACGTTGCCGGCAAAACAGACGTGGTAATACACATATCATCTTCTGCAATTGTGGGTAGTAAGTCTGTAGACTCTCCAGCAATGACGTTGGCAAATTTAAGAACGGGAGATTCTGTTATTATTTTCAATTATGGTTTAATCATCGGGGCTGGTGGCACTGGAGGAAATGGAGGAAATGCTCCTGATACTGGTAGTGTTAAGGGTAATAACGGGTCTCGTGGAGGCACCGCTATAGCGGCTTTTGTGCCTACTATTATAGAAAATCACGGAAGAATATATGGAGGCGGAGGCGGAGGCGCGGGAGGCACCGGGGGTGTTACAGGATCTAATAGTACCGGTGGAGGTGGCGGCGGTGGAGCAGGGGTATTTGGAGGAAAGGGCGGTCGTCGGGGTGTTAATGCTATATTTAAAAGCAAAAATCTCATAATAACTGATTCTACACCTGGAGCAGATACTTCTGGTGGAAGTGGTGGACCCGGACTATGTGATGTTAATGCTCGTATTCAAAATGCAGATGCTAGTACTTCTCTTGCTTCTGATTTGGCTAAAGGTACAGATGGTGGAAATATTGGAGAAAGAGCCTTAGACAGCAATTCTGCTCTTGGAGGAGCTGCCGGATATTATTTGTTAGGAAATCCCAATGTTTATTGGGCAGTTCCCGGTGAAACCAAAGGTGATTTGTTGTAAAATAAAACATGTTTGTTATTTTTAATAGCTCAAAAGAGTTCATAGGTTATAGCCCAGACATACAACCAAATCCTACAATCTTTACTAGAGAAATTCCAGAAAACCAAAGAGACCTGTTACGTTGGAAATGGGTTGGAGACTATGATTCCGGAAGAATGGTGGAAAATGTACTGGATATTCACAAAGTGACAGAAGGCGAAGATACAGAAGAAAAATTAGTATTTGAAGAAATGGCTCGTCGATATCCTTTAGGAATTCAATTAACCTATCTTATAAAACAGATATATCAAATATCTAAACACCAACCCACCACAATACAAGACCCCCATTTTATGGATATGGCGGAATATATTTTACCAGCCATTGAAAAAAGAGATAAAAGAATTAAATATAGAAAATCTTATGGAGAACCTCAAAGATCCTAATTTAAAATTTAAATACGCTGCTGGCTTGGGTGATATCATTGCTTGCATTCTTCATTCCAAGGCACTCGGATGGCTAACTAAATTAATTACCGGTAAAGACAAACCTTGTGGCGCTTGTGACAAGAGATCAAAGGCCTTGAATATATTATTTCCGTTTCGTTTTTGGCGTTTGTTTTTCAAGACCAATAAAGAAATGATGGATTCTTTGGTCGAAGAACTAGAAGCTGGTGGTTATGTCGTTGCTGCAGATACTGAGAAAGGAAGCTTATTATCTGTGAGGGTTGAAAATAAAAGAAATCCAAACGCCATAGATCCTCCCACATATCCAGCAAACCATGATATGGATAAATATTTTATTATTAGTGACAGTGAAAATAAAGTTGAAAATCTTTTAATCAAAACATTAATCTATAAATCAAAACCTTAATATGGAAATTGAAATTATCCGCACCCAGTCAAATGAGGAAATGTCTCTAGAATCTACCAAATATTTTGGTATTATTTTATCTAAATCTTTATCAATTATACACATGATACATTGGTATTCTACAGATTTTAATGTACATGAAATTTTGGGTAGTTTGTATTCAGACCTGGATGATTTATTCGACAAACTTCAAGAAGAAATTATAGGTACTTCTAAATCTCAGAAAATTTTATTTCCCGGATTTCATCCAGAGATTTTTAACTTAGAAGATACAGAACAGTATCCTTCAGACACTGCAGCTCTTCTAGATTTATATAATGAAACTGCCATAAAAATAGTAGCAATAATAAATTCAAGAGAATTGGATGTTTATATTAAATCTGTGATTTCAGGACTTAATAACACTAAAGAAGATATTTTATCTCGTATAAACAAAACAAATTACTTGCTATCAATGATTCAAGTTCCTAAGACGGTAGATCAATATTAAACAATTTCTGGATTATATTTGATCCATATTTTTGGATCCGGATTTGCAAGTGTAGGAGTTTCATCTCCTCTAAGGAATTCATGGTATGTTTGTGATAACACATACCCGTCAGTCAGTAGGGATACTTTATTACTAGTCAAAGAACCTAGTTGACAACTAGCAACACAAACAAAGTCTCCAAGATCTTCTGGATCTAAATTATATTTTTCATAATAAATACTGTTAGTACCAGACAAGCTAGTTGGTTGGCCTAAAGGATCTGCATGTTCTGAGGTATCATATTTTTTCCACTCATATGTGATATCTCCAGTTTCGGTACCGCCAGCAACGGCTTTTAATACTGCATATCCCTCTAGATCTTTTGTATAAGAAACTGGTTGCAGTAACCATTTAAATTCTGGCGGTGGTGTAATTGTTACATATATTTCTTTGCTAGCAACCTTTCCAACTACATTAGAAACCACACATCTATAAGTACCAGTATCTGCAAAAGTTGCTCTGTAAATGGTATACACATCCCTGGCCTTCGAGCGAATTAATTTATTGTCTTTATACCATTGATAAGAAAACGGAGCAGTACCAGATACACTTACATTTAAGGTATTGAAAGAATTCACATATATCCTTTTATCAGAACTTTGATATGTTATTTCTGGAGGCAATCTTAATGTCCTAACTATGTCATCTGGAGTTGCTGGTATATGCTTAAATAATGCATAATCATTACCCAATATATCTTTTTTCCATTGAACCATAGATCCCTTATTGGTCAATAATCCAGCAATTCTTTCCTGATAAATACCATCTGCATATTCTTTTCTAAAATTTGTTATATCTTTTGGATTATTCCATTTAATATTATTGCCTTCAAATTTCCAAAAAGTAAAATCATCATCTTGTCTTGATACTCCATCATAGTTACAATTTAGAGTTTCATAAGAACTTTGATATGGTGTAAATTTTTGATTAATTCTTGAATTAATCATAACACCGGCCTTATCTCCTGTGCCAAAGGGTTCCATGACCCATTTGCTGTCAATAGATGCCAGAACATGAGGAGACAGGTTGTCTTTATGTGTTAAACCACGGGATCTGATACCGTACTTCTGAGGATCTATAAATATCCTTTCCTGATTTAAAGAATCTATAGCAGAAAGAGAATTTGTATCTAATTCATAGTGATAACCCCTTCCTCTATATGTAGAGACTCCTAGATTTTCTGGTAATAAATAACCACCTGTCTGTTTTTCTGTCACAGCCATTGAAGGAAATGAAACAGTTGCAACTGTAGGAGCAAACCTATTATTTAAATTAGCATATGGTTCCACTGGTGCCAACAATGTAGAAGTCATTAACACCATAAATGAATTATAACATTTGTTTCTTAGATATAAATTTTCTGTGTAATGAAAATCTGACTGAGATATGTAATGATAACGAGCTGGTTTATATTGAGAATACCCCTCCAACAACATGTCACTCGGTTCTGTAGAACCGTCTATCATTATATCCATCTTACCAGATTTTAGAAAATCTGCTAAATTTGAATATGTTTTATGTAAATTTATCTTGCTCCATCCGTGACCGCTAAGAGAGACCATAAAGGATAATGGCTGGTTCCATACCATATCCTCTTTTCCTAATCTATTATACTGTATAAAATCTACATGCTTCAACACCATCTTAGAAATATCTGGTTGATGAACTGGAACATAATCATCTACAAATTTTATAACACCTCCAACACTCACAGGAGCAACTGGAACATTACCCCAAAAAGGTTTAGCCCCGTATTCTGGACCTATGAACTGATCTGAAAAAGTATTAGTTTCATAATCCCAGCCATCTAATTTTACATTGATTGTAAAAGATATACCCGTTTGGGTGAATGTAGTATTTGCAAAGGTATCGTTATAAACAATTCCCTTTTGATGGCTGTATATTAAAAGATCACTAGGACCCACTGCCATGTCAGAAATTTCATTTATACCCTCCCATTGTCCTAAATTGTTTTTAATAGCCTTCCTCCATACTGGTTGGTATGGTAAACATCCATTAAGCCTACGAGAAACATAAGACACAAAAGTATCATAATCACCATCCCCAGACGTTAAAAATTGTTGTAGGTCAAAATAATGAGACGGAGTACTAGCCAGTTCTGCCATTACTCCATTAGTCTTACTGAGAGGTCCTATATCAATTGTAGAAATTTCTATACCTTTGTTTTTTAAAGTTTGGGCATATGGTATGGTTTTGTCTATATCTAGGTTATGGACTCCATCACTTATTACCACTATTTTCTTTAAAGCATTAATACGAGGTGTATTAATATCTTTAACAATCTTAGATTCATTTTGTATTGTTACGTTTAAATTAGAACACAAAGTTCTTAGATCTAATAAAGACTTGGAACCGGTGTATATAGAAGAAGAGAGAATAGAATCGGCAATCACTAATCCAGCATATATATCTGTTTGATAACTATCATAGGTGACTGGTTGTTGGATAGACTGCACTTCTATTGCTAGTTCATACGCTCCAGTTGTTAAATAATTAATGTAAGAGGCCTTGGTGCCAAAGGTAACCACTCCTATTTGAGTTTTCTTGGTTTTACCTTTAATAGCCTTCTCGCATATAGTTGCAACAGAGTTTCTAATTTGATCAAAGTCATAAGTCATTGACCGGCTTATATCCATTAAAATAATAATATCATAATTGGTACCGTCATCACACATAGCGCCGTCTAAGGTGTTGTAAATATGTTTAACAACCAATCCAGGCGATGGAACTTGGAGAGTGGTACCATCATAGGTGCCGCTTGTTTCATTTCTACGTAAATTGGTTCTGTAATAGGTATATCTTTTTCCAGTTTTCAATACCATACGATCTCCTAATGAAGTCAGGGTACTATTTGAAGACTTCCATCTCCCATGACCATATCCTACTTCTTGGTCTCCTATTCTAACTGTATCTAATTGGAAAAAACTAAATTGTGGACTATTTTTAACTGTAAAATTTCTAGTATCTGTCCAATTATTAAATGTAAATTTATTACCCAGGCCATAAGGATCTGCATACAAATAATCTGTAATCCCGTTGTAATCCGACACAATATTTCCAGCGTGTCCAATGGGAGAATATTTTACGGCTTTACACGTACACTTTGTCCAATAACTTTGATCATTTAAAGGAGTTGGATTGATATAATCTTGATCGTTATAATAATCATGAGGATAAGTCTTGCCGTATTCGCAACCATCCGTGTGTTCTACGTATTTAAAAACATTGTCAGCAAATGTATCCGGACCGCACCATATAAATGATACACGTTCTCCTGGACCACACAAGAAACTTAAAGAATCTTGTATAGGACCTTCTACGTAATGGGGACATTGTATAGCAACAGTATCTCCATAGACGTTTAAATCTCCTTGATTCAAATTATCCAATAATTCCGCACCCAACCAAGCAGCTTCTATGGCAGAACTTTTCTGTCCTCTTATGGATGTTTTGTATATAACATCTGCTGTAGCAAAATTTAAACCAGCAATTGCTCCATCAAAACTATAACAAGATTTGAGATTTGATAAACGTACCGGTAAACTAGTTTTTGTATTTAAAGAAACTGGTATATTATCTCCAGCTCCGAAGGTTGTGACGGGCCATAAAATGTTGGTGTCTCCTGGAGAGATGGGAAGATCTGTGCGATCAAATTTGAATAGAAAGGCTTGTTCCGTGTCACCCCATTTTGAATCTGGTCTTACATCAAATAATAAATGTTCATGGGTTCTTCTGGTTATAGAATCAGCTTCATCATGAAATTTACCAGCATACGCCCCATCGAGAACCAAAGTAGATTGATTTAAATATATGGGATCGGATGCAGATTTGGGTGTAAAATATGTATAATAGGCTTTTAGTAATTCTTCCTGCTGTGGAGTGCTTAAATTTCTAAAAAACTTTACATCTCTTTCTGTTAATGTATGAGTGCCGAAAGCAAGTCCTTGAGAAGAAACGTCAAAACCTACAAATGGAAATAAGAATTCCATAGTTTCTCCAGATTTTAATGTTATGAGAGTATTACCCTTCACTGGTATGGTATAATCTCCTTGCAGCCACGCTCCTTCTACTATTCCGTTTTTGTCTGTAAAAATAATATCAGATGTTGTGTAATGTGTACCGGCAGTTGCACCGGAATATTCTAGATTAGAATCTATTAACAAAATAGGAGAATATGCATTATTATATACATTGTCATTTAACGCCTGATAACCACTAGGCCATAAAAACCAATTACTACCAGTAGTAAAGTGTAAATCTAACAAATAATCTGGTTGACGAATATCTTCTATTTTTACGGCAGACAATCCATATACAGTTTCTCCTAGATATTTTTGATTTATAGCTATTTGATTACTAAATTTCATACCAGCTTCATCAGACAGTGCTGGAAATTGGGTGGATAACGTAATATAATCTTTAAAAACTTGAGATAACGGAGAATTAGCAGCTTTTGGAAAAAATCTACTAGACAATATGTTGAGAATTTCTTGTTCTGATATTGGATTTTCTGGATCAATTAATGGAAATAAATCGGTTAATTGAGAAGGGTCTAAATATTCAGAAACTTTGACGGTATTATCAGAATCGTGATAATTTGATGGGTCATGTAATTCTTCAATTTCTAAATAGAAAGTATCTTTAATAGAAGATAATTCTGGAAAAATACTTTGAATAGTAAGAGCCGGAACTTGTGTAATATAGCCGTCCTTTTTTGTGAAAGTTTTTAATACATATTCATATAATAAAGTTTGAAGACCTTTATTAGACCCTATTAAATTGTATTTAGATTTTGCCTTTTTAATAGAATCTCTTTTATTGTTAAGAACTCTAGAGATGTCTTTAAGTTTTTTTGCAAAAAAGGGAATTGCTAATATAAGATCTTCATCATTATCATAATCTATATCACTTATAAATGGATCAGATTCTACTTGACCAAACAAGTAATTAAGATCCTTTAACATTTGTATATATTCTGCCTTTACTAAAGAGGTTTTTGGTAAGGTAATATTTTTTTCTTTATACCAATTTTTTAAATATATTAAATATTCAGTTTCAGAAAATCCCTTAACAAGAGAATTCTGTCGCATTGTCCATTCAAGATAAGAATATGGTGAGTTTGTATTATAAGATACAGACATAAAAAGAAATATTACACTGTACCCCTCACTGCAAGTAATCTATATTCATAGTTGTTAACACTATCTCTTATAGTAATATATCCAGTGGGAAAAGTTGACAATGCTAAATTAGTTGTTGAATATGCTCCAAATTGAACAGCAGATCCTAATGTAACAAAAGAAGAAAATCCTTTAGATCTGAGGTTTAAATTTATATTGGTGCCAGCTCCACCAGAAGAAATGGTTGGTACATGTGTGCTAGAATCACCACCTGCCATTGTAATATAGGTAGTAGTATTATACCCATTGTCTTGAATAATTGCCTGTGTTCTAGTATTGCTTGTATTAAAGATAACAGGACTAGAGTCACTAGTACTAACCACTAATTTTCCAGCACTTGCAGAAACATTTGCGTAATCATTTGGATAGGAACCCGCCCAAGAAGCAGTTACTTTAAAATTTGTAGCCCTGGTTCGATTTCCAGAAGCATTAAGAGACCCCGCAATATATCCCCCACTAGACATATCATATCCAAAACCATTGTTTCCGTCTGAATTGGTATTGGTGGTGGTATTTCCACTAACATAATTATAACATTCTATTTCACCCCCTTCTCGAGCCATAAATCCCGCAGAGTTGGTGGAAGGATCTCCTGTAAGATATCCATTAGCTCGTGCATACCCTCCATTTGCTTTAATTTGTGAATTTGAAAATGCTGCATACCCAGCAACTTTATTACTTTCTGCTTTAGATAAATTGCAATTTATTTGAGAATTGTATTCTGCTTTATATCCGTAACCAACATCTGATCCATAAATTCTACAGCTACTAACAGAAGCTCTTGTAGAAGTAATTTGAGAACCACAAGTGGCATATATACCAGCTTCTCCACAATAAGATACAATCACATTGGGAGCATTGATAACTGAACCATAACTAGCATTAAGTCCATAATACCAGTAGCTAATTTGAACATTTGATCCCAAATTTATATAAGAACCGTAAGACGCATATATCGCGGCATATCTATTAACAGACCAGCCATCACTGTATTGACCAGAAAACCCAGTAATATTAACATTATCAATTAAACCCCATTTGTTACCGTTTGTGCATTCAAATGCGTTATAGGTTATTCCTGCATTACTGGTTGATATGTTAACCATTCCCCCCGCACCATTTTTATCCCCTATTATTCTTATTTGAGAACCTTGAGGATGGTTTAAATTATAGGCACTAGATATGTCTTGGTCTTGAGTTAATCTTATAGTTACAGAGTTGCCAGCTTCAATGTGCCATCCAGCAATATTATACAAAGCTTCAGCCAAATTACTGGCACCGGTAGATGGTACTATAATAGTTACATCTGTTGTTATTTTTTGGTCCTGTAGTTCTCTTGCTACAAACAATCGTTTACCTCTGCAAGCAATACCAGCAGCTGCTGGAGAAAGGTAGTCTGTAGTTGCCCTCACATCATTTAATTTTTCAACAACATCAAGTCTAAGAATATCTAATCCAAACGGAGTAAAATATATTTTATTGCCGTTAATAGATTTATTTTCTAAGTAAGCATCTAAAGAAGTTACTAAATTTTTAATAGTAAACTGTATTTCATATGGAGTGTTTACATCACCCGATGAAGCAGGTCGGTATCCTACTATATAATCTAAAGATTTTATAGGAACTCCTATGTCTCCTTTTGTGGTAAAATTTAAAAAACTCTTAGTGGCCATATTTATTATTTATTACGAAAGATACAAATACACATCATCGGATCCATCAACTGATACATATTGGGTGTCTTTATCCTTAATTGACACCATATAATGATCCCCTATTTCATTAATTTCATCCGGTTCTTCTGATAAAATGTGAAGTCTTTGCTTTAGTAAAATTTGATCAGTTTCTAATTGTCCTTTTAATGGACAGTTGAGATATCCCTTTACAGTAATAGGAAACCGACCATTAATGGGTTGGCCATCTTTTACATAATCAGTAATAATTACTACTTCATCCGCCATATAATAAACTTATGGTATTATTCAATTTTTACTAGACTTTTTTACAAATCCTAGTATTATAAACTGTATGTTTTCTCGTAAAGTCAATATTGAATTTATATCTACCTCGAAAGAAATTTTAGAAATTGTAGAAAAACCTTATCTTGCATCTAAGGCTTTTCCGGAATGGTTTAAAAAAACTTCTCGCTACGTTAACGGGGAAAAGGATGTTGATTCGTTTAGTGATCCCACTAGTACTATTAAAAAGTGTATGCCGGTTGTTGATATGATGTCTGCCGGATATCATATTCCCCTGTGTAGTGATGTGTGGGTAGATAATAATGGTCCTAATAACCTATCATTTAAGTGGTCGTGGGAGCTAGGAGATATTGTAACTTTACAGAAACCAGATCAACATCAAACATATCCAGTATCATTAGGATGTTATCCTTCTGTATTTAAATGGGTTAATCAATGGATAGTTAAAACTCCACCGGGATGGTCTTGCTTGTTTGTCCATCCTCAACATCATGAGGAATTGCCATTTAGATGTTTATCAGCGATGGTAGATACAGATAAACACCCCACACCTGTAAATTTTCCATTCTTTCTGCGTAAAGGATTTAGTGGTCTTATACCAAAAGATACTCCAATTATTCAGGTTATTCCCTTTAAGAGAGAATCTTTTACGGCTACCTGTGGGTGGGATGAGGAAGGAATCTTGAAAAAAACATGGGATAAAGCTCATACTGTATTTTTTGACAGATACTCTAGATTCTTTAGAAGTACAAAAGAATTTAAAGAGGTTGAAACCAAGACTAAAGCATCTTGCCCTTTTGGATTCGGTAATAAATAACTATATGTTAGAATACACAACAGCACTTACGATAGCTCCGGGTTTGGGATTTGCAGAAAGAGAAACTTCTGTCAATAGACAAATTCAACAACATCGTAATGAAATTGAGGGTAAGGGGTTTGTTTATCTAGACCATCGAGTCAATAATAGATCCGACCGTAAAGTATCTGTCACATTTTTTTACCGTTGAGGTTCCCCGCATCTGGGGTTACTATAGATACATGATTGAAACACTGACACTCGAACAAGCCATCAGCCGTTGCCCTGCAATTAACGCCACCGCACCAGCTGCAAAGGCTTCGGCTCGCTACTCCTTCATCTCCACTCGTCAAATTATTGACAAGGCCTTGGAAAATGGATGGGCAATTAATAAGGCAGCTCAGGACCGTGGAGGACTCACAGGTCAACACCGAGTGACTCTAGTCCACACTTCACAGTTGCATAAAGATATCTCTTCCCTTGAAGGATATCCTCAAGTACTGATTTCAAATAGTCACAACCTGTCTAAGAAATTTTCTATGGCTTTGGGATTCTTTCGTTTAGTTTGCAAAAATGGTCTCATTGCTCCTTCTGGAGTTTGTTCCAACCTTCGCCCGATGGTACATCGTCAGAAAGAAGGAGGTAATTTTGATGACCTACTTCCTTTGTTGGAATCTAGTTTTGCCGATTATTCTACCATGACTTCAAAAATTGATGCTATGAGGAATAGAATCTTGACACCACAAGAAAAGACAATTTTGGCTCGTTACGCCTACTACATTCGGTTTCGTTATCGCATGATGCAGCCTAAGAAATTTGATTTTGAAGAAGTTCTCAAACCTCGCCGTGATTTCGACGCCGGAGATGACTTATGGAAGACCTTTAACGTCATTCAGGAAAATGTGTCTCGTGGTGGTGGAAATTCTCTAGGCAAGGGAATTACCCAATTCCAGGACGATACTAGGTTCAATCAGGAACTTTGGACAGGTGCTGATAAAGCCCTATCATACGGAGGAACAGATTTAGATTCTTCTTTAAGGGCTCTCTTTCCTAAGAAAGACAGGCCTCGCAAAACTCTTCTCATCGGTAACAATTAAAACTAATTATGAGTGTCCATATTCAATTTGAGGATTTTGAAAAAATGGTATTAAAAGAGTGCAAGAAACTCTACGGACTCACACCTCTAGACATTCCCAATGATATGTGTGAAAAGTATTGGAGGGAATCTATGTGTGTCAAAGAGGCCAAGCAAGCCATGCTCGATTGTGTAGCAGAAATTGTTGATTTGATCGCTTCTTAGGGTAAATATTTTTGATTCTGGGGCTCTTGTGGACTAGAATCAAAACATAACTTGCTTAGAAATAAGGAGTAATATGACAACTAAAATAATACACACCCCAAATAGGGTCCTAACGGACACTTTGCATGGTTTCAATCAATTACCTGCATTGTTTAACGATAATTGGTTTAATACATTCTTTGCAGACTTTGACAAGAGTCTGACCAAAGCCTTTGATGTTCCAAATGTTCATTATCCATATGACATCATATCTCGCAAAACCTGCGACACTAATGAAGTATATGAGTATGAGGTACACATAGCACTTGCTGGTTTAGATAAACAAGATATTAAAATTAAGGTCAAAGAAGATAGATTGACCATTAATATAGATCCTCAGGAAGAAATTCCACCCAAAGATCATTTTATATCTTATCTACGAAGTGGAATTAGTGCTCGCAAAGCTACACTAGAATTCTCCCTCTCAGATAAAGTAGAAGCACAAAATATCCATAGTAAATTTATCAACGGACTTCTTAAAGTAACTATTCCAGTCTCTTTACCAAAGTCAACAGATATAACCATTCAGATAGACTAAACAACACACAAGAGTCCCAGAGATCCCTTTTCGGATTCACGTAGCCGAATCCAAGATTTAGCCCCTTCTTCAAAAGATGGGGCTTTTTCTTTTTAAGAGACTAATTATTTTACATGAATTTCCGTGTAGATCCTATAGATGCAAATGGAGTATTTGATCATGATTTTTATACTTCAGATGAATATCAAGAACATGTGAGCAGACTTAAGAATTATTTAATAGCTGAAGGTTTTGAAAATTTCGAAGAACCCTTTCGTATAACATATTTTGGACACGAATATGTTTGTAAACCCCAACTAGAAGATCCCAAAAAAAGGAGAAAGAAAAAATGAAATATATATTATCAATGCTATTAATTCCTCAATTATTGTTTGCTGGTTTATCTACAGACAAACAAACCATTCCGGGATTTAAACTTCAATTAGAAGAAGAAACCTATCTTACCGATAAAAATGGAATAGTAGTTCCCGGACAAGTTATTAAAGTTCCTATTGGCAAATTAATAAAAATTTATAGAACAGACGGATTTTGTTATAATGGAATGATTACAGAAATTGAAGAAGCAGATACTCATTATAAAGTATACGGAAAAATTAATAACGTTGATGATACTACTTTTGGGTTTGTATTGGCCAAAGGAGGTAATTTTGCTGGAGCTATTTTAGAAAGAAAAAACTCTAAGACATATGTCTTAGAGTTTGATATGGAACGAAAAGGATTTGTGTTTGTATTATCTACAAAATATGATAAACCAGGAGCTTAATATTCTTCATCTTTATCTGAACTAGTTAATAAAATACAACACGCAGCTACAATTAATGCCGCTAAAAACAAACCACATAACAATAATATAAAAACTATAGGAGCCCACATTGGACTTAGAACCCACCACCAAGACCAGGTAATAGATCCAGTTAATTTTAATATTATTAATGCAGTTTGTAATATGGTACAAAAATTACCACCACTGTTCATTTCAATTTGATTTTTCATCTTTGTTGGGTTGATTGTTAAAAGTAGTTTGACCATATGGTAGTCTTGCCGACAACCAGGCTAAAATAATCATAGCCCAAAATCCTTCACGCCCAGTGGCTTGTAAATATGTAGCAGCTGCTATGCAAGTTATAGCCAAAAGATTTGCTGCAATTACATATAATACAAGAATCATAATTTATTATAATTTAATTTACCTTGATTACAAGACTTTTTTGCTAAATTATTTTATGGAAGATTATATTCCCGAAGAATTTCGCCACACTATAGCCCTGTCAGACAATTTAAATAACTCCTCAACAGTTAAAACATCTTCTAAATGTACATCCCCTCCAGAGGAAATTAATCAAGAATTTCAAAAAAACCAATTGTTAAATGCTGTAATGAAGGGTTCAAACGCCAGTTTAGGATGTCCTCCTCTTAAGGAAGAGTCAGACAAAGCAATAGATACCTTAACTGCTAGAGTGACAGCTAATATTATAGAGGACTTACTTAAGAATTTTCCAGAAGAATATCACGAACAAATTCTCAATAAATTAAAAGAAACTATCTAATTTTAGATTTTAAAGAAGCTTTTCTCAGAGCAAATTTGACATCTTCTTTATCCACCGGCGGTTCTGGAAATATGCCGGATATCGGCATTTGACCCATGATGGTACCCACCATCAGAACTTCTTCCATACTTCGAAATTTCCAATTACCAGTTCTCCTGTCATACTCTGCAAAATCTGCGTCTATTAAAGCCAGACGCCACTCTTGTTGAGCTTGTTGATATCCTTCCTCATATCCTCGTTTGTAAGCCAAGTGGTAGGTCAAGGACCCTGCAAAATAATTGCCAGCCGCTATAACACTTATTAGACCCCATTTGCGAATCCATTCTTTTGTTATTTTCATATATACATACTAAAAATTTTTTTAGGGAACCTCACGAAAATTCTTACGATGTTGCCTAAATATTAACATGGGCAACAAATCCAATTCAGATATTCCGAATTGGTTGTTTTATTCCTTTATAGGCTTTCAACTTACACAATTGTGTTTTTTTATATGGCTTATGCTTCGGGTATCTGTTAGAATAAATATAAACAATATATGAGAGACAAAGATTCAATCCAATTAGAAAAATCCTATAGAATGGTCCTAGAGTCCCGCGCCGCTGGTCCAGAAAGCCAAGTAGCAGGAGAAGACGCCAAGGCGTTAGCAGTTGAAAAAACTCTAATCAAAGCCATCACAGAAGATTTAAACGCAACTGCAGCACATCTAGAAACCATCCAACCTCTAATAGGTACCTTTGAACAAGGTGATATGAGTGAAGAATTTCAAGGATTGATTGCAGCTGTATCAGCAGTGCAGGCAGCTGTTGGTAGTTTACAAGAAAGATTACCTCAAGATCAAGGAGAAGGAGAAGCTGGTGGTGAAGAATTTCCCGTAGATAGTGAAACCGGTGAAGGAGAAACTGACGGCGAAGAGTTTCCTCCAATGTAACAATTCCTATAGAAGCACAAAAAACAAAACCCTCTTGGCAAAATCCAAGAGGGTTTTTTGTTGCCCTTCCCCGGTATCCATATTAATCTTGTAACATGGAACTTGCGTCATATGAAACCATCACAGAAATCCTTCCTATCGAAGGAGCAGACCGTATTGAGATTGCTCGAGTGCAGGGGTGGCAGAGCGTTATCAAAAAGGGAGAATATAAGGTAGGAGATGGAGTAATTTTTGTACCTATTGATACCGTACTCCAGCCGAGAGTATGGAATGAATTTCTGTGGGATAAGAATGATCCTACCAAACCTATTCGAGTAAAAACCGTTAAGCTTCGAGGTACGGTTTCTCAAGGACTTATTTTTCCTAGATCTCTAATTAGTGCTCAAGAAATCTGGGACCATTCAGATGATCCAGAAGAAGACACCTCTATTGCAGGGATGTTAGGTATTACCAAATACGAAAAACCCATCCCAGCTAATTTACGAGGGGAAGTAGCTGGTAATTTTCCTACTCAATTCATAAGCAGAACAGATGAAGACAACCTTTTGTCTAATATTAAAGTATTGGAAGAATTAAAAGCATCTGCGTTTGTCCGTGTTACCCTCAAGATGGATGGGACTTCTGTTACTTACATCAAAGATCACGAAGGAAACTTTAAAGTATGTTCTCGTAACTTAGAGCTAAGGGAGACACCAGACAGTGTTTACTGGCAAATGGCTAAGAAATATCAAATTGAAAGTTATCTACCACTAGGCACCGCAGTGCAGGGAGAAATTTGTGGACCAGGTATTCAAGGAAATCCAGCTGGCCTTCAGCAGCTTTCTTTCTTTCATTTTAATGTAAAAGACTTGTCAACTGGAGTATATAAAGAAGCTCAAGATGTAATGAAATCAGATTTTTCACATATGTGTCTTTCTGTACCATTTGTAGAATCTTTTACAGCAAGCGAAATCCCAAATTTGACGTTAGAAAAATTACAAACTCTGGCCAATGAAATGACTTATGTTAAAAATGGTAAACCCGCAGAAGGTATTGTTATTCGAGGTTATAATTTAAATGGAGATTTGAGATACAGCGAAACTCTCAATAAGATGTTAAGTGTAAAAATTATTAATCAAAATTACAAAGACTAACGTTGATTAATAATTAAAAAAGAATTATAATAATTTTTCCAATATGAGTGATATTTTAGACAGACTTTTTGATCGATCTGATACCATTGAATTTTCAACTGGTAGAAAAACTGTCTCAAAAAAGAGAAAGTTTGAAAAAGTTGGTAGAACTGTCCGAGGTATTGAAGCCGTTTCTAAGGCTTTAATTTATACAGATAAACTTATATTGACAGATACAGAATTGGACCATCGTACGGATGGTTATATAGATCTTGGATTTGATATATGGAGTAAGTATGCAAAAACTATTCCAAGTGAAGTAGGATATCCCGGATATTATGATGAGCGATTTATTCAGGACCTATTTGTAAATGGAACTTTAATGGTTCGTAAATGTACAGAATGGGGAAGTACTGACACAGAAGACACACAGATCAATTATTATTTCTTATATAAGAAACATGTAGTGCATGTTTGTCATCATGCAGTTGGTCATTATATTCCAGGAGGTGCGGGATCATTTAGCGATACTCCAGTACTTGGTAGTATTTGGACTTGGTCTAATATTGACACCCCTCCAATTATAGAAGAAATTTTAAAATACAAATTGGCAGACAAACCAGAGAAAGCCAGCATTGGTATCATTAAACAAAACAAATATGGACCATATGTTGGAAAAATGGAATTAGACAATTCTAATGTTTATGACAGTGGTTATTATAACGATGATTTTGAGGGATATTTAAATAATCTCCAAGATCAATTATCAGATGAACAGGCAGGGCTTTACTTAATGCACGGAGAACCTGGTACAGGTAAGTCATCTGCTATTCGACATTTGTTGTCTGTTGTGGATAGAGAATTTATTTTTATACCTCCTCAGATGATCCATTCTTTGTCTTCACCAGAATTTACAGATATTCTTACCAGAGACCATAAGGGATGTGTATTAGTTTTGGAAGATGCTGAAAAGGCTTTGATGAAAAGAGAGGAAGGTGATGGATTTTCTAATTCAACCTTAGTGTCTAGTGTATTAAATCTTACAGATGGTTTATATGCGGATTTGACAAAATCAGCCATTATAGCAACCTATAATTGTGATCGTAATTTGATTGATCCCGCCTTGTTGCGAAAGGGAAGATTAAAGTCTGAATATAGATTTCACAAACTTAGTAAAGAAAAATCTCAAATTCTTATGAATAATTTAGGGCATGATATCCTTGTAGAAGATGATATGACATTAGCTGATATTTTTAATCATGAAAAACAATACTCAAACAATGAAGAAGGGCACAAACCCAAACGAAAAGTTGGTTTCGGATTCAATCAATAGTTTACTTCTAGTATTATTGTCTTATGTAGAACATGATAAGGAATGTACTAGTGATAGTGTAACCACAGACTCTTGTGATTGTGGTCTGGGAAATCTTTTACACACAATTTCAGAATTGTCGGGTCTTTCTTTGAGGACTGATATAAAATAATATTATGAAATTAATTCTTGTTCGTGGTATTCCCGGTTCCGGAAAGACTACTTTCGTAAACAACCAGCGACAGACAGATAATGTAGAATACAGCTATCATTTTGAGGCAGATATGTATTTTGAAGTTCATAATAGTTTGTCTCGTCAATTTGAATATCGCTTTGATGCCTCTCGTTTAAAAGAAGCACATGAAATGTGTCTATTTAGAACTCGAGAAGCCTTAACAAATGGTGGTAAGGTGTATGTGTCTAACACTTTCAGCACCATCAAAGAAATGGAGCCCTATGTTAAAATGGCCAGAGAATTAGGGGCTAAAATTGAAATTCATGAAATGAGTGAAATTCCAGTTGTTGAAGGTTTTCGTAAAAATATCCACAATGTGCCTCAACACGTTATAGATAAGATGATTCAACGGTGGGATCTATCCATGCCTCCGGATTGGTCTAATATCTACTATTGTATACACAGAGGTCTTTAAAGACAAAGACCCAGCTTGTGGTGTAAGTATCTTCATGGAGGCTCCACAAGTTAATTTGAAGGAATATGGTATAGACATTGGATTGTTGATCAGTGGTCTGTTCGGAGCAATTCTTTTAACCTCTAAAGGTTCCGCCATGAATCTGACTAGAACCATTTCTTGTTTAGTTGGAGGCGCAGCTAGTGCTAACTATATAACACCAATTGTTATTAATTTAACTAAGTTAGATGAGAGCCATTATCATTATGGAATAGCTTTTTTATTAGGATTTTTGGGGCTCAAAGGTATAGAATATTTCAGCAGCAAAATATTACCGGACCATATTCTTGAACCTGAAACAAAACCAGTAACAAAACCGACAAGAAGAGTCCGTCGACATAAATAAATTATATGTCTATATACTCAATTATCAATATTATCTCCAATTGTACTATAGCATTTTCCTCTCTAGCACTTCTTATTCATATTTTTGGTGATCCGGATAATAAAATATGGGATAATAAAATTAAAGCCTATCTAGCTAAATTTGGTTTAACTGTCACTACATGTGGAGCCATTACAAATGTATTAACAATATCAACTCCCAATATCACAGAGATTTTATTGAATGTGGGTATGTCTTTGACGTTTTTTTGGTTATCCTGGTGGCAATGGGAACAATTTCAAGAAATTAAAAAAGCGGCTGCTTTAAAAAGATCAAACCCCAAACAAAAATCAAGGTCTAGAATTACCCCTACAAACAAAAATCACAAACAGAAGTGATTTTCTCTTCTTTCTATACTAATATGGTAGTATGAAACCGTTGATATTGGTTTATACAGACCATCCAATGTGCAGCATTGATTGTGCTGATGCCACTTGTGAGGTTTTGAGTGGTTCAGGTTTGTATGACATTATGATGATAGGTCCTAGTTCCTATCCTTATCTAGAATTTAATAAAGAAAATATTTCTAAAGCAGCTTGCATAGTCTTTCCGGGAGGCTTAGGAGATGCAGATCAATTTGATGAAAATCTTATAAACTACAAACAAATGGTTTATGATTATATTGCAGAGGGTGGTTGTTATTTAGGTATTTGTCAAGGAGCTTACTTTGCTAGTAAACACTACTTTGATCTCCTTGGAGATATAGAAGCAGTGCAACATATTAAAAGACCAGGGGCATCTACTCGGAGAAGTGGAGCCGCCATTGTTCCTTTGACTTGGAGGAATGAAGGACCTCTTTTAACCTATTTTCATGACGGAGCTTCTTTTGTTGTCTCAGAGGGCAGAGAGAAAGCGTGTTATGCTACCATACACGCCTTCTATGAGAACGGCGATGCAGCGGCTCTGATCCAACACCTATGGAAGGGTTCTATTGGAGTAATTGGTCCTCATCCAGAAGCTATGCGCTGGTGGTTCTATTCCCAGTCTCAGGTTCATGAAGGGTGGAAAAATCCCCTTCTTCACGATTTGCTGCTGGACTTTGTCAATCATTTGCTATATCCTCATAGTATATGAAAATAGAACTTCCCAATTCAGACCAATTTCACCTCAAGGATTGTGTCATTGCAGGGGATGAATGTGTTCTGGTTACCCCCAAGAACATGGGTGTAGAATGGACCGAAGAAAATAAGTTCTTCCGTTCTTCTATATGGCGCAAGTCTGATATGATGCCAGTGTCTCTAGGTTTCCGGAAGTTCATGAACTATGGTGAGAAGCCAGAATTTGAACCTCTAAATCCAGAAGATGGTGTTAGAGCAATTCAGAAAATTGATGGGTCTTGTTTAATTGTTAGCAGATACAGGGGTGAACTTATTATTCGCACCCGAGGCACAGTTGATGCCTCTCAGCTTGAAAATGGTCATGAAATTGAATTTCTCAAGAAGAAGTATCCCAAAGTTTTTGATAATGAATGGTTGGAATGGTTGGATTGTGGTTTATATACTTTACTGTTTGAGTGGACTACACCAACTAATAGAATTGTATTGAATGAATCTACCGAACCCACCTTGTGGTTGATTGGAATGGTTTATCACCCAGATTATTCATATGTTAACCAACACAACCTTGACACCTATGCAAAAGAAATGGGTGTTGAACGACCCAAGTCTTACGGTATTAGTTTAGGGGGTAGTATTGAAGATATTAAAAAGCGCATTGAGCCACTGGCTGACATTGAAGGAGTGGTTATTTATGATGATGCTCCTGGATATGGTGGTGGCCAAATCTTGAAGAAGATTAAGACTCTTCGTTATCTTCAGCTACATCGAATCTTTACAGGTGTAAAGACCGTAGATCATTTATTTGATTTATTTGTAGAGTATGGACAACCTCAAAGAGAGAACTTTGAAGCATTGTTAGCTGCTAATTTTGATTGGGAGTTAGTTGTAACTCTGGAATCTTTAATGGATGAGTTATATTTGAAGATGAATAAAATTAATATTGAAATTAACAGAATTAAAATATATTTCACCAAACCAGATTTTGTTACTTTAGATCGAAAGGGAAAGGCTCAAAAGATCTTGCAATATCTTTCCGATTGTAGTGGCATAGCATTTGCTATACTAGATGGCAAAGAAATCTCTCCCCACAAGTATTGGAAAGCCTTTACCAGTTCTTGCAGCTAAAATATTCGGGAGTTCCTGGTTTGGCTGAGCTACAATGATGTCTAGCCCTATAACTTTTGCGGTTTTTAGGGTTAGACTTCTTAATTCTCATATTAGGGTCTCCATAATGAACTCTTTTAAGTTTACCATCTACTTTAGCACATCTCATATATTTTTTATCATCTCGAGTAGAAGATTGTTGCCCGGTTACTTTAGTACATGGTTTACTGTATTTTTCTAATAAAAAATTGACTAGTTCATTAAATTTCATATAATATTATTTAGGTCAAAAATTGTAAAAGTTATGGAAGTAATGTATAAATCTCCGACAGAAGAATATGATAGGATGTTTGTCACCTCAGACACACATTTTGGTCATAATAAAGAATTTCTTTATGCAAAGAGGGGATATAAATCTCCTCAAGAAATGGATGAAGACATCATTCAAACTATTAATAAAACCGTAGGCCCGGATGGTATTCTTTTGCACTTGGGCGATTTTTGCCTAAACACTTCTTGGGATCGTTATAAAGATATTCTAAGACAATTGAGAATTGGAGAGATTTGGATGCTGCACGGTAATCATAATAATCCTTGGAATAGGGCAGCTGCAGATTATACTGCCATGGGGTTAACTTGTAAAGTTAAGTTTCTGGGCCATTATTTTACATTTACCTCTAATGGTAAATTCTTTGTTTGTTTCCACTTTCCTATTCAAGTTTGGGATGGTCGGGGTAAAGGGGCCTTTCATCTTTGTGGACATAGTCATGGAGATCTTCAGTATTCCCTTCCTCAAAACAAGGAAAGCAAAATCTTAGATTGTGGTTGGGATGTATTTCGTAAACCCATATCACTTTCAAAAGAGGTAGAGAAAATTATGAGAACAAAAAATGCTAATGATATACACCACAAGAGCATTGAAGTTCCCATCATTTCTACCTAATATAAAATCATGAGCAAGCAACCACTAGACTACAATAGCTTGAAGAAACACGGGTGGAAGATCACCTTTCGCCATTGGCGTCGTTACGTAGAACCTCCATTTGGACAAAAACGCATGGACCAATCTAAAAGATTGTCTCATCTAGGAGGTTCTACTTTGTGCAAGGTTACTATTCCGGCGGGTATTTTTGCAGGAGGCCCTCATACAGCCATGGCTGAACATATTTGTCCAGATACTGCCCGTTTTAATAAGAAGCAAAATAATAAAAAAGCTTTCTATAAAGTATTACACCTGTGTGGTTATTTGGAAGAACTTAAAAATGGTAATCACCTATGAAATATTTAATTAGTTATGACAACGGCCGGCCTATTTATTCCCCTTTACCTTATAGAAATACAGAAATGTTTTCATATAAACAAAAAGTAGTAATCCTGGGATGTTTAAGTTTAGGCTTTAGTATTCTTATTCTCTGTACTATATTCATTATTTCCTAAATATAAGATGAGATTCCCTTCCCTTTCTACCATATATGTACAATATGATACATATCTCACCTACAATTTTTACAGAACTACTACAAATGTTTTGCTAGGAACCTTCACACGTAACAACAAACATCTATACACTCTATCATTTGCATCCGGGGCTACTGCAACTCTTGTAACAACAACTCCTAAAATAAGTTCTGATGTGTGGCTTGCATTAGATTGTATTAATTCTTCAGACTCCGGTGACTCTTACTAAACTACATATAAAATAAATACACATGAATAAACTAATCCATATCCAAACTAAGACAGGAAGTCGTTTTGACGTCTATGATAACCGTAATGGCTCTGTACTAGGTGAAATTGTTCGCAATGATCAAGGATTCTATTCTTATCACCCAGAAAGTACTCAGCGAGTAATCGGTGAAGTTGTAGAAGACGTTGACGGTGCTATTCTTTCAGAGGTTGATCGACTCAATGCCGCTGTTTTGGTTGAATAGATTATGTCAAACGGAAAAGGAAGTAAACGCCGTAAAGAAAATCTTAAAAAAATAGTAGAAAATTGGTCTGAAATAGACTGGTCGAAAAAAAATGAGCAAAAACCAAAAGAACAAACAAGTTCTAATGTTTAATGATGAACCGGTAATTGTTGATGAATCCTGTGTTCATTGTGGATTGCGTCTAGATAAAAGATTTGCCCGTTATCGTGTAGAAAATAGAGTATCTTGTGTACCTTGTTTTTTAGCTAAAAAAGAAGCACATCATCCGGTAATTTTTACATGAGCTTAGATAAATCTATTTTACATGGTAAAGAAAACCGCAAACCCTATTATGGACGTACCAGTAAGACTTTTGACTGGACTTGCCGCAATCATGGTCGTTGTTCTTGGTGTAGAAATAATCGCCTTTTTAGATCAACGGCGAGAAAAGAAGCTTGCAAAGAACAAATAAAAGACTATAATAAAAACAACCTATGAAATTGACTTTAAGTTTACTATTAGCCGCCGCAGTTTTTATTCCGGCACTTGCTTCCGATAAGAATTCCCCCAAGGAAGAAGAAGAAGTTACTCATTACAAAGTAATTACCCTGATCAATAAAGAGTACCTAGCAGTACAAAGAGGATTTGGGCCTATTGAATTTATTTGCATAGATAAAAAATTTCCTCATCGTTTCAGTTCTCACCGCCTTGAATAACAAGGTGCCTTTCCCGGTAAGATCCTTTAAGATTCTAACAATGAAAGACGATGAAATGATGATGACCGACAAAGAATATAAAGAATATCTTCGCGAAGCAATTATGCGAAATCTGAAATACATGGTAGCTGAAGGTTTTGTAAAGATTCAAATTTGTCCAGACACAGGTGAAACTCTTTATTGCCGACTAAGTGATGAAGAAATTAATTTGGAAATCAGCAACGTGTAGGATAAATAAATTTCCAGGAGCAGTTCCCCATGACTGCTGGTATACTTAAACCATAATTAAGTTAGATCTTTGATAGTTACATAGCAGTTTTCATCATGTCCTAGGGCACCTCTTAATAATGAGACCAACCCCTAGGAGTTTTTGGGAGAGTATACCGTTAAGGAGACGGTCCAGACTGTAAATCTGGCGCATTCATGCTCGGTGGGATCGTTACCCACATCTCCCACCATTTTTTAGTGACCTTCCCATAATAAACCTCTAATATATAAACAATGAAAAACACCAATCCTAATCACCACGACATGAACACCCTTGAACATCCTTTGAAGACTTCTTTTATTGATGCAGCCATGACTGTTGTCTCTTGGAAAGAACCTCTAGAAGATCTATTGGCAGAGTATATTACAGAAGCGGAACACCAGGACGGTGTCAGCTATTGGGATCAATTTGAAAGTACTCTTGATGCAGTTGAAGATTTTAAACGATTTGTTGAGTTTTGTGAAGAATCTGACAGCAATGCTGTCTATGAACTATAAATAATTTTAATAGACCCGCCGAAAGGAAGTCGGCAGATAGATGAGTCTTTCTGTTTAGAGGTTCAATTCCTCTCGGGTCTTACATTCCTGGATAGCTCAATGGTAGAGCACCTCGCTGTTAACGAGGACGTTGTAGGTTCGAGTCCTACTCCAGGAGCCATTTTAATCGCACGGTAGAGAAGAGGTCAACTCATTTGGCTCATAACCAAAAGATCGTCGGTTCGAATCCGACCTGTGCAACCATTTCGGACCATTAGCTTAAAAGTAAAGCACTCGGCTTTTAACCGAATCAAGAGGGAGCGTTACCCTCATGGTCCACCATTTTAAGGGGTCTTAGCTCATTCGGTAGAGCGGTAGCTTTGCAAGCTATAGGTGAAGGGTTCGAATCCCTTAGGCTCCACATTGCCAGCATAGCTCAGTGGTAGAGCAGTGGTTTTGTAAACCACCGGTCGTCGGTTCAATCCCGACTGTTGGCTCCATATTGACCATTAGCTTAAAAGTAGAGCTCTCGACTGATAATCGAAGGACGAAGGAGCGTTACCTTCATGGTCAACCATTTTTAGATAACGTGATGTCGCCTAGCGGCTATGGCACTTGGTTTGGGACCAAGGTATCGAGAGTTCGAGTCTCTCCATCACGACCATATAGTCCGTTGGTGTAATGGTAACACAGGAGATTTTGAATCTCTTATTCCAGGTTCGAGCCCTGGGCGGACTACCAATTTCCCAGGTGACCTTCCCAGTAAGTGATGTTAAGATATTAACATAATAAATGATCTTTGATAGACACGCCTAGTGGTGAAATGGCAGACACAACAGACTTAAAATCTGTCGAGGAGCACTCCTCGTGCCGGTTCGAGTCCGGCCTAGGCGACCATTTTTTTGCGACACATGCCCTCTACACAATGTGGAGTGAGTAACCGGATTAATCTGGTAAAGTAGTTGTGTGACACTGGGAGAGACTAGACACTTTAATTTCAAATGACTAGTAGTTTAAGTATAAAACTCTGAGGAACCAGTACAGGATGTTGGATGAAATGACCAACCTAGTCTCCATAATTTTCCAGTAACTCAGTTGGTAGATCTAGTGCTCCCTCATGGTTAAGGGCCAAAATGCCGGGACAAAGCGCTCGCCGTTGGTTCGAATCCAACCTGGAAAAGCTTAGTGTTGGCTTTCACTTAAAACAAGATCCGGTGTTGATTCACTTAAAAAAATCACTTAAAGGGACAAAAGTTATCTAACCAGTAACATATAAGACCCGGTGAGCTCTTCTGGTGGCCAACGGAATCTCATTATACCATCGACCCATGTATAATTTCTCTGGTGTGTCCCGTGGTTGGGAGACAGAGACATGAGCGCCGTTGGATTTATTTTCTATAAGTATTAAACATGACAAAGCAAACTCAAACTTCAGGTAAGCAATTGTTGGATGTCCGCACTGAATGTGTATATGATGGTCCAGAAACGAAGGCGTTTAGAGTGAACATAAAGGAAGGTTGCTTTCTTGTTGTAGATTACAAGAATAGGTTCGGTAGTGAACCTGATACAGAAGTCTTTTGGGATCGTTACATCGAGCCAGTTGCTAATCATACAACAGAATTCAAAGCAGCAGACAAAGTTGTTTCAGAGTTTCTTAAAAGAAAACCCAAAGCATAGTTGATATATTTTAAATGTTCTTATAATATATAAATATGATTCCAGTAACCGGTAAACGTTATTATATTGACTATGTAGATCCTAAGTGGCCAGACGCCTCATATCGAGGAGAAGGTCTGTATACCGGAGAGATTGAAGAAGATAGTGATGAGCAAGATCTCTCTAAAGGATTTCTTTATAGATTTGAAGAACTTGAAGCAGATTTGGGGTTTACTCCTACTGGTCTTTTTTCAGAAGAAGATATTGTAGAACAACTAGATAAATAGAATCCGAGCCGGCTTAGCCGGACAACCTAGAGAGAGTTAGTCCAGTTTGAAGTTAGTACCTCTAGCTGTACACCCTAGTGAAAGGGGTGTTTCTTAAACACTGGTCTTAGACGGTAATGGATTGGCTCAAGCTGGTCGGCCGTTGAACGATGTGACAGACACTCGCGAGAAAAACACATCATCCTGGTTGATTTCCCTCTTACGATATATTATAATTTTATCATAAGCGCCTGTAGCTCAGTGGTCAGAGCAGGGAACTCATAATTCCTTGGTCGTTGGTTCAATCCCAACCGGGCGCACTTTCTTTTCGTTAATAATTGTTAGGTTGGCGGCAGCATCTTGTACTACATTTGGATTAAAAGATTTCCAGTCTCTATGATGACCTATATTATAATGACAATCAATATCTCCAAATTCACACAAGGTAATCAAATTAGTAGGTTCCAATTCTAAATCTGGATGTAGATGATAAGGCTGTTTGTGGTGTACTTGTAATTTTTCTGTACCACCACAAGCTGCACATGTAGAATGATCTTTTAAGTGATGACGTCTAGTAGTTGCCCAATGAGGAGATCTCATTGCCAATGGCTTGCCTTTTAATTTTTCTCCGATAGCTTTAACCAATCTAATCATAACAATACTTAACCCAACAGGCACCGGTAGCTCACGGTAGAGCAAGACGTCTTATACACGTACTGAGTAGATAACTCCTAGGTGTGGGTTCAATTCCCACCCGGTGTACCATTTTCTGGATAAATACATAAAAGCGGACGTGGTGGAATGGCAGACACTCCAGTCTTAGGAACTGGCGCCGAAAGGCATGAGAGTTCGAGTCTCTCCGTCCGTACCCCTTTTAGGGTAAGTATATCATATGCCAGCTGATAACAATTTAACTCCAGTAGAGCTTCCTCCAGTTGTCGACACCAAAACTCCTGAAGTTGTTGCTCCTATTAAACCTCCCGCAGCAAAACTTGCTGATGTAAAACCCACTGATGTAAAATCCCAAGATCAAATTGATTTTGAAAATTGGTGGCGCAGAGAACAAATGTAATTTTATGAGAACCAAAGACACTATTCTATTAGAACAAGCTTATCAAATTGTTCACGAAGCCAAAACACCTTGCCCTTGCACAGTGGGTAAGAAATGTAAAAATGAAAAATGTACATGTCCGGCTTGTAAAAAGTCTAAAAAGAACACAGCAGCCGCTAAGGGTTTCTAAATAAAATTCTCTCCCAGAATTTGAAAAGGTCTAGATCTAAAGTCTAGACCTTTTTTATTGCTTTGGTATATAGTATTGTTATGTTTACTCTTGATGCTCTTCTAGCGTTCTTTTGGTTGTTAATGGTATCGGTTCAAGCAATATTATTATATAGAGCTTTGCTTGAAATTAGAGAGAAAAAAATTATGCTGGAGGAAACCTTTGAACAATATAAGTTAGCCTTGGACAAGGCGTATGACATATTAATGGGCTCGGAATGTTCTAGATGTAAATCTAGTTGCTCTTCCCCTAAAGAGCAGTTATTATTAGAACATGATGAGCAACATTGAGACCTTTGACGACATCCTCGCCCTTGAAGAAACCTATCTAGAAATAGAAGAGACCCAAAAACAACTTGCAGAGGAAACAAAAATTGAAACAAAATCTGTCCATGATTGGTCTTCTTGGTGTAAAGCTCTTTGTTCCTAATATATGAATCAATTTTTAATTATTGGAGATGTCCATCAAAAAGTAGCTCTGGTAGAGCAAGCTCTCAAAAGAGAACCAGAAGTGGATCAAACTATTTTTATAGGAGATTACTTTGATGACTTTGATGATAATGCTATTGAAGTAGAAGCAATGGCACATTGGCTTAAAGAATCTTTATCCAATCCCAAGCGTCTTCATTTAATGGGTAACCATGACATTCATTATATGGTACCTATTGGTAAGTTGTATTGTTCCGGTTTTGCTTACTGGAAACATGAAATTATTAATAAAATTCTCACACCAGATGATTGGGAAAAACTCTTATACTTTCATTCCATTAAAGGTAAAGATAAAGAGTATTGGTTCTCTCATGCGGGTATTACAAAACTTTGGTTTGAACATCCTCTTAAGGGAGTTACTGTAGATACTATTAATTATAATATAGAAAACGCCAAGAGAACCTTAAAGGCTCCTACAGGAGACTGGGACATTGCTTGTTTGTATGCAGCAGATCGTATAAGAGGTGGAAGACATAAGAAGGGTGGATTACTTTGGAATGATTGGCACAATTCAGAATTCTTTGATAATGTCACTCAGATTGTAGGACATACTCCTTCTAGAAAAATAATTACTTCTACACATCCGGAAACTAATTCTACAAATATTAATGTTGATTGTCATCTAGCAGAAGTTCTCTTATTTAATCTTGATAAAGATTCATTTGAATCAATAGACAATAGTCAATGAACTGGACACATCTTAAAAATATAGAATGGGAGTCTGATAAAAGAAGTCTTCCTTTTCAAGTAATACCTCCCTTGATTATTGGACAATTACCAGATAAAGATATTATCAAATGGTTAGAAGATCTACATCAGTGTCGAATTAAAACATATATTATAAGCCGTCACGGATCTTGTATTCTTTAATACAACTCTCGTTAATACAACAGTGACCTTCCCCACATCATCATGTAGTATTAAAGTATGGATAGATATGATGTTATCAGTGAAGAGCTTAATGATGTCCTGGATCGTCTGACAACATTGTTTAATACTGCAGAGAGTTTTAATTTCCAGGGTGAAAGTTATGTCCAGTTTATTAGAGACTCTCATAATCTTAAACTATGGATTACAGAAACACAGTATCTCAAGGAGCCCTGGCAGTTCTCAATATTCCGAGAGACAATGTATGATTTGTTGATGCAGGCGTTTCAAAAGAGATTCTCTTTATAGTCGGGAGCTTCCCCACAACCTCAGCTAAGATTATTACAAGATGAAAACACTCAAAGTTGGAGACAAGGTATATGCAAAGACAGCCCAGTTTGGTAATCGACAGATCAAGGTGGTTTACATGAACCGCAAGACATATCAACGCAAGAGTAAATTTAAAGTAGAGAACCTTTAAGATTTTAAATATGACTAACATCACCGTCAAGAAACAAACAGAACAAGGTTCTAAGAATTGGGGTGTGTTCATTAACGATCGTCTCGTGGAGGGAGGATTCTTCTCTCGAGACAATGCTCAGCAATGTGCAGATGATTGGGCTTCGGAGATCGTCGCAGAGCAGTCTGTCTATGAGGAGATGGCGGCGTTCGAGGAGCGCTTCCTCACATCATAAGCGGGCTCTTCCCCACATCTTTTATTAAGATTATTACACGATGAAGGAAGCAAAGAAGACACTCGCAGTTCTCCGCAACAAGGCCACCGCTGTACTGAATGAGATCCTCGAGTTGAACCTTCGATAGACCTTGCAGTTCCCCACATAAACCCTTAAGATATATACATGATGAAAGTAATTAAAGCAGCTACGAAGTTCCAACGCGTCAGTGAAGTTGTGATTCCTGATGTCTTCAATCGTCGTTTTAAGACCGGTGTCGCGGATCTTGATGTCGCCTTGGGTGGGGATGGGTTTGTTCCTGGATCTACCTTTACCCTCGCGGGAGAGCCTGGAGCTGGTAAGACAACCTTGCTTCTGCAGGTTCTCGAATTGCTTGAAAGAGCTGGTAAGCGTACCGCTTATATCTCTGGAGAAGAATCTATCTACCAGCTTGCGTTTGCAGCTAAGCGTTTACAGCTAAAGATGGTTTCGATTGCTAATATGACCTGTATCGAAGATATCTTTGAATCGGTTAAAGAGAATGGTTTCGGAATGGTTATTCTTGATTCTCTTCCTTCTATGCGTTCGCGTGATGAAGATCTTTCTGGTAAAGCTCTTGAAGAATATCTTACAAATTTTATTACCACGAAAGCGAAAGAATTAGAAGTGGTTGTTGGAGTTGTTCTGCATATTACCAAGCAAGGAAAGTATAAAGGTTCTACCCTTCTTCCTCATTCGGTTGATGCGAATATTATGATTCGTAAATCAGAAGAAGATTATGCTATCCGTGAGATTGAAGTTACGAAGAATCGTTTTGGAATGGCTGGATTTACCTCTTTTCCAATGTCTGAAACCGGTTTCGTATTTGAATCCGTTGAAGTAGATAGTGATGAAAAGAAGCCTAAGGTTTCGAAAGCTAAGAAAGCTTCTGATGATGTCCTTGAATATGTCCAGAAGAACGGATCCATTAATGCAGCTAATGCAGCTAAGGTGTGTGGAGACGTATCGAAAGTTCAGAAAGTAATGAAAGATTTAGTTAATGCTGGATTCCTTGTTAAACAAGGTCGCGCAGCAGATACTGTTTGGTTCGCAGCTTAATATAAAGAAATAACAAGATAGAATAATCATATGAAAAGAGAAATATTTGTAGTAGTGACTAGTTTGGTAGCGGGCTTAGGGTTTACAGACTTTGGTAATAAACCTTCGGAACCAGAAGTTTCTTTTATTGAAAAACCAGCTCAGGTAGTATTGACTAATGTCTCCCCAACTCCTCGTCGAGAATATAATATAGCAATATGTCCGGTGGTAGGTGATGGACGTTCTTATACTCAAATGTCTCATTCAGCAACGGAATATGATTCTAGTATTCAAGAAACAAGACATTGTCCAGATTGTCAAGCCGGAGCTTTGTCTCCAGTAGAGGAAGGTAGTACTACACTACGCTGCTCCTTTTGCGAGCATCGGTTTCCAGATTCACATTAACCGGGAGCTTCCCCACATCACAGGGTAATATTAGACATGATGAAAAATAAAAGAGTCGAAAATATCAAAGAAGCTCTCCGTCAGCCTTACACATGGCCCGGTGCTTATCCAAAAGCTTTCCTGGTACATGACGGAGTTCTTTGTTCTGAATGTGTGCGAAGAGATTTCAAGGTCATTGTTAATGACACCCGAATGAATGTAGGTCCTTGGAATGTCCGTGTAGATGTTCTTTGGGAAGGGGTCTTTGATTGTGTTGAATGTAGTAAACCAATTGAAACCGCTTATGGACCTGAAAGAGATGAAGAAGGTAATCTAGCAGCTGTAGAAGAATAATTTTATGAAAGACGTTATATTAGTAATTAGCCATCAGGTCACCAGCAAAAACTCCAAAGTCAATTGGCCAGATTTGAATTATCCAGGATCTGGACAAACTATTCTACGAACAGTTTATCACATTGATTATGATAAGCTCTGGGTTCAATTAGATGATGCAGCAGGACCAATCTTTCATGCAGAAGATTGTCCTCAAGGTGTTGGTTTCTATCAATTTCTTGATAGTAATAGCACTAAAGAAGGTTCAGGATGGAGAAAACGCCAAATACAAAATTTAGTTAAAGAGAATTCTAAAGTAGACAATGTAGTTGAATTAAAAACCAAATAAAATATAATATAAATATGTACAATCCATACCCATCCCATTTGTTTCCTCGCACAGAAGTTACTGTTCTCACAGAACTTAATAAAGCTTTGACAGAAGCCCTTTCTTTCTATAAGAACAGAACTTCCACATTAGAAGCAGAAGTAGCTTCTTTCAAGGTTTTAAATGAAACCAAAGTTGCTCTCCGAAGTCTTGAAAATTTGAATATTCCTAATTTTTGTTATGGTAATAATTCTTTTCCAACATTAACCACTAAAGATATTAATAGTCTTAGTACACAGCAAATTAGTCCTCTACAGAAACTGTAATAACGGTCAAATCTAGATAAGTAGTGATATGATAAACAGCTCTGCCACTTATAATGAATTAATAGAATCTGGTAGATATCTTTCTACTTGTATCAGTGATTCAAAATTATTTTTTCTAGAGTTCTTTAATAAAGACCTCGAATGGTCATCTGTAAGAATGTATACAGATGGCCAGGAGGCATTAAATGCTTGGAGAGAAAAACTCAAAACAGAACCTTTAAGTTTGTATAGAGTTGTCATGCAGGAACAAACAGAATATGTACTAACATCTTAGTCCATATATTATTTGGTTAAAAAGTCTGCATATACTATTTGTAGACCTTCATTTAACCCCACTTTCAACAAAAGACGGGAGCTTCCCCATATCATCATCTATGATTATTACATGATTGAGACGAAACCAGGTAGACCAGAATTTGAGAGCTACTACGAGCTTCAGTATCGTGATAAGAAGGATCCAGAAACATGGAAATGTTTTGGACCCACTGCTCGCGGAATCTATAAGTCCTATGTGGAGGCTTGTAAAGATGTTCGAGACATCTTGGTGAGAATAAAAGAATCTAAAGATGCTGGTATACATGAACCTTTTTGTTTGGAATATCAAGTAGTTGAACGACAAGTAACAGTTAAAACAGAAGTAATTAAAACCTTTACAGTAGAATAATAGAAAGAAAATATATGGGATTAGACATGTACCTAGAGGCCGAACTATACGTAACGGATTATGATGAAAAAGATAAGCCTTTGCAGGAGGCTATTAAAGAGAATGCTCCTTTAGGTCTAGGAGAATTTAGGCCTAAGAATGTTAGTTTTGAGATTGCTTATTGGCGTAAAGCTAATGCTATCCACAATTGGTTTGTAACAAATATTCAGGAAGGTAAAGACGAATGCCAGAAGTCTTATGTGTCTTTGGATCACCTAACAAAGCTTCGTGATGTGTGTGCTAAGGTTCTAGAAGATATTAGTTTGGCTCCTACTCTTTTACCTTCTCAGAAAGGTTTCTTTTTTGGCTCTTATGAGTATGATGAGTACTATGAACGGGATCTTCAGAGGACCGTAGAGAAGCTAGATAAGATTCTAAAGAGTCCAGACGCTAAGAAATGGTGGATTACCTATCAAGCATCTTGGTAAGTCTTGCGGTTCCCCCAGTCTTCCTTTAAGATATAAATATGATAAGCACTAAAGATCCTCGTAAGAATAAGAAGGTTTCAATGAACCGTCAGGGTAATGCCTCTTCTCCGTTCTTTGCTATGCGCAAGAATAAAGTAGCTTGGCCCACTATTCGTAAGGCTTATATGAATGATGATAACGTTTCAGTTCTAAAGAAATACGTTACATCTAAGGGCAGGTCTATTGTATTCCTAGATGGAGAATATATTACAAAGCTTAATCGCTATGTAGGCAAGGCTCCAGAGGAAAGAGCTGTGTTCTTTGAATTTATGTGTAAGGACAAAGATATTAAGGGTGGTATCTTTCTTCTGTGTTGGATTGGTAATTTCCATAATGGATGCATCTTTCACGCCGCTCCTCAATTTCCCCAGGCTCAGTGTTGGTATGATGCTTTGGGTAAGGAAGAAGCAGATCGATTCTTTGAGCGACATGCCGTGAAGATCTATCGCGAAGTGGTCTCTATAGTGCATGAAGGGAAGGCAATCCAAGATGAAGAGGTGAGAGAGTTTGTGCAGCGTGCCGCTCTCTTGGAGCCTCCAGTTCTACTAAAGAAATCGCGCAAAACCGCGCTTAAAACAGGCGATCTCCGAGAAGACATGGTCCTAGCACCGGCCGCTAAGAAGAGCGCTCGTAACACGAAATCTTAAAGGTTGAGATTCCCCATACTTAGACTTAGTATTGAATTATGTTAATCGCACGTGTATCCCAACTCAGCCATATTCCAAGAATCCTAAACCTTGATGTCACTCGAGAGCAGTTAGAAGCATATGAGGATGGAGCTCTTCTCCAAGTAGCATTTCCTAACTTAAGTCCAAGTGAGAGAGAGTTTATTAAGTCTGGTATCACTGCTGAAGAATGGGAGTCTATCTTTTGCGAAGACGAAAAAGAGTTAACTCGATAAATAAATATAGTATGCAGTTCAATTCTTTTGTACAAAATCTTCTAGACGAAATGGCTCAAGTTAAAGTGTCTGATCTTTCTAACTGGCCTTCCTATGCTCATCCAGAGTTCAATGACACTAGTAGTGTTTTCCAGAACAAATACGGAAAGAAGTATAGCTCAGAACAGTTGCAGACCTTGATTAAGAATGCGGTCCTAGAGATTTCCAAGGATCCTAATCTAGCAGAGATTGAAGACAAAGACTTGGCAGCTGAATTGATTAAAGCTTTCCGAGCGGGTTCTATGAGTCCTACTACCTCAGAAGTCATTTCTAAGAGAGCAGTCAAACAATTACTAGACACCTTGAAATCTCAGCCAAATTCTTCTAAACAAGCCGTAGCACAGACCGTTGCAGTAGCTGCTAAGGCCGCAGAAGAAACTCCCGCTAAAGCTGTTCAAATTGCTACGCAAGCTGCACAGTCCTCTGCAGAGGTTGTGACCCAGGTACAACCAGAACCACAACCAGAAAAGAAAGCAGAAGAAGTTCCTGCAGCTGGTGGCGGAGAAACCAAAGAAGTAACAGACATCCTCGACCAAGAATTTTCTATGGTTGAAGAGTTGTATGATAAGGTTGTAGAGCAGGTAGATGCTCTTAATAAAAGAGCCACTAAGAAGGGCATTCCTTTGATCACCGTTGAGAGAACTGGTGAGGAGATGGTAGAGAAGAGATATGACCCAAGTAAGGTTAACTCTCGCCGAGGAGTGATGCTTAAAAAGGTTAAGTTCCGTATCAGAGTGCCGCAGCTTCAATTGCCAGGTGGATGGAAGTTTATCGGTCGTGTAGATCATACAGACATCGGTAACCTGATCGTCAGTGTTCCTAATAGCGGACACGAAGAAGACCTCCACAGACTCTACGGCAATTCTCAGCCAAGCTTCTGTGATCACTGTAACACTACTCGCAAGAGGACATCTACCTTTGTGGTGCAAGACGAGCAGAGCAAACTCAAGCGCATCGGTCGCCAATGTCTGAAAGACTATCTGCCCGGCGGAGAACAAGGTGTTAAGAAGATGTTGGACTTTGCAGATTATCTTTCCAAGATTGCAGAAGGCCTTAGGGAATGGGAAGAGAAGGGTGGTGAAGGAGATTATGATAGTGAAGGTGGTGGTGGAGGTGGGAGATCTAAATACGATAGCTTCCGCATTAAAGAAACCTTGGGAGTAGCCTTAGCCTATGTTCGTAAGCTGGGTTACGTTAGCAGATCCAAGGCCAATGCAGATAATGAAAATGGTAATTACAGTGAACCCACCAGTGCTAAGATTGTTAAAGGCATTACAGGTGAATTGGAAGATATCATTGCTAAGGCAGGTGGTCCAGCTAAAGCTGGTGGTGGTGCTATGGCAGAGTTGAATGCTCTGGATGATTACAGAAATAATAAAGAGAAGTACAATGATGAGGCTGATAAGGTCATTGAATGGGGTAAAGAGTATATTGCTAAACAGTTGGAAAGACCTTCCAATATGACGGAGTACTTTAAGAATCTTCAAACCATTCTTAATGGTGCAGCATCTAGTGGAGCTATTCCAGAGAAGTATCTTGGTTATTTGATTTCCATTCTTCCGGCTTATAACAAAGCCATTGATGCTCAGGATCAGGATAAGCTCTCTAAAGAAAGAGGAGAGCAGGTAAGTGAGTATGTAGGTTCTGTTGGAGGGCCTATCGGAGAATTGTCTTATAATGATAAGCGTAAGCTTAAAAAGATGGGTGTAGAAGGATTGGACGGCTTTCCTTACAACGGCCCTATTCAAGTAACCGTTACAGGTTCCAGGGGCTTTGAAAGACAGGGTTACGGTTATTATGACACTGGTGGTTCTACTACCATGGTCAATATGTTAGATGATAAAGGCAATGTATATGTATACTTTGCCAATGGCTCTATGGAAGTAGAGAAGGGTCAAAAACTTATCATCACTCGAGCCTTGGTTAAGAACCATAAAGAGTATGCCAACAAGCAGACAGGTAAGGTAACTAAACAAACCGTTCTTACTCGAGCAGTTTTGGATGATGCTCCTACGAGTGAATCAGTTTCCTTTGCTGATTATTATCAGATCAAACAATGATATTAGAAGGTCTTTTAACATTTTTATCTGTATTTTTTACCAATGTCTTTTATGCTCATTACATAAAAGCCGTAGAAGACAACAAACCATGGAAAGCTTCTACTTGGTCTTTTTTAATTAGTGTCATGGCAAGTGTAGCTGTTATTAATTATACCACCAATCATTGGACTTTAATACCAGCATGTATAGGATCTTTCTTTGGAACTTACGTTGGTCTAAAGACCCATAAAAAATAAAGTTACAAATGGTGTTCCCAATGAATACACAAACCAATCATTAACAGTATTAAAATAACAATAAAGAAAGAGCGCATAATTCTACTTATGAGCAAATATTACTAGTATTTTTCTTATTTTAATTTATAATTTAAACATGAGTGAAACTAATAATGCAGCTAAAGTGTTCCAACTCTGCACAGAATTGGAAGAGACTAAAAAACGTAAGAAGCAAGTAGTCAGTGCGTTTAATGATGAGATTAAACGCCTGCAAGCCGAGATTAAAGATCTAGTTAATCCGGAAGAAGCCGTAGACATTCACGGAGACGAGCTTCCTTAACCATGGATGCAGAAACAAAAAAACGTATCAAAACGTCTCTCATCATCGCAAAGACAGATGAACTTCATTATCTAGATCAGGTATACAAATATTTAAAACATCTTGAACATATCTATAAAGTGGGCAAATTAGAAGATAAAAACAAAGCATTGCAAATAGAAATTAGTTTAGAAAACACCGGTAAACAAAGAGAAACTCTTAAAAAAGAAATCAGTGAAATTATAGTTTATGAATACAACACAAAGGAATAAAAAAGAACAAATCTTGGATGTTATCAATAAGATAGATAACCAAAACAAACAATTAGCAGAAGCCTTGGAAAAGGTTTATACACAGCCTCAAAATGTAGAACATGAAAAAGAATTTATAAGTTCTTGTAACTATCTACAAATGTTAGCCAGACAAGCTTTAGGACTTACTGGATATTATAAGAGTCTTTCTGGAACTCCTCGACCTGCGTATGCTCCAGAAGAATTAGAGGGGGATGAATCTGATATTTCAAACCTAGTAAGCATTGAGATGACTAAGATTGAAAAGGAAGTAGAAGAGGGTAATGCTACTAATCCTATCTGTGCCAATGACATCACTAAGGAAGAGTGGTTTAAGGCTATGGACAACCATAAAATTCAAATTCAGAAAGTTTATGATGAACATAAAGAAGTCTTTGATGCTGACAAGGATAAAAGTTTTTGGCCTTATCCCGTAGAGACAACAATCCTTTTTGATGATGAAATCATTAACGCAGCAAAGGGGTTTATGATTGGCCCGGTTGGGTTGTTTAAAAACAAAGCTGTAGAAGCAGAAACTCAAACTTTCGATAGTTTGCATGAGATGAAAATATTTCTTCTTAATGTACAATGCAAAACTCGAGATATGGTTTTGTATATGACCTTTGAACAATGTGGAAGATATCTTTGGAGAGGAGCATTTGTTCACAGGACATGAAACGTAAAATTGTACAAAAAGATTACTCTTATGAATGTGGTGATGGATGCTGTAGTGAATGGGGTACAGAATGGTATGTGGACGGAGAGCTTGTACATCGTAGCCCTTGTGAAGATAATGGATGGATGGCTGTGCTCAAGCACTTAGGAATTGAAGTAGAGATAGTTGGACAAAACGAACAAGGCGAAGATACTTGGTCTTTATAATTTTATGAAACAGTGGCCCAAAATTAATAGTAAAGTAACCTTCAAAGGAACAACAATGTTCTGGTTTGTTAACATTGTCAAAGATGCTAATGAGCTTCTAGAGGTTGGCAAAGAATACACAATCTCCAAATTAGAATTAGCATCTAGTTGGTGTGGAGTAGTATTAAAAGAATTTCCAGAACATAAATTCTCTTTGAGTTTCTTTGATTACGTTAAAGAATTAACAACCGAAGAGCAGCAATCTATTGAAAAGTATGAATACACTTCTTTAAAAGATATCAGAGATAGAGTAAATTTAGAAGCTTGCGATAAGTGTTCAGATTTGATGAAGTTGTATGATACCGATATCAGTCTTATATTAAAAGCTTTTGATCACAAATTAAAAAAATGAACAACAAACTGACGAAAATGGAGAAGAAGTTTGCAGCATCAACAATTTTGTTGACATTCCAGAGGAAACAGAATAGTATTGTATCATGAGTTACGTTTTTGAATCAAAAAGAGATCTGCTATACCATAATAATTATCTTGCTTTGAAAGAAGCAATAGAACAAGCTGGTGGTAATGGTGAAAAAGCAATCAAAGATCTAGCATTAGGTTTGCTTGATACTCTAGCAAGAAATGAAATTAAATTGAATGCTGAATACATTGGAGATCGCGAGTAAACCGAATAATAATATGAGCTACACCATTAGAACAGAACCTACAGGATATGACTTTGATGTCTATTATGTATTAGAACAAGACTCTAAACAGTTGTTGAAGATTAAGGGAGGTACTTTGTTTGATACATATGCTCTCTTTGGACATAATATGGAATTGTTGAAAATAGTAATGCATCATGGTAAGGATAACCCTAAAGAGGCTACAGATTACTTTGTAGAAGAAACCTTTAAGAAGTTTATGGATAAACTACAAGAGCGGCGTCAAAGCTTATTTGCAAACCCCAACAGATATGAATAGTTCTAACAATAAGGTAGAAGATAATGTATACACTCAAACTTCCTATACAGGACAGATTCGGTGGAGACAAAAAGAGAAAGGTAGTCAGGAGTTAATTCTCCAACAACAAGTAACAATTAGCACTTTTGGGAATTATGTCATTACCAAACAGGAAGTTAAATGGGTCGATGTGCCTGTAGAATGGATCAAAGATTAGTATGGAAGAAACAATAAGACTAAGGGTATCAAAATATATAGAAATCTTCAACAGACTTAAAGAACTAGAAGATACGACTAGAGATAATGCGGAAAGAATCAAAGAACTAGAAAATTCCGTTTACATGTTGGAAATGGCGAAATATGATAGAGAGGACTAATATGGAACCAGAAATTACTTTTGAATTGAGATGGGCTCTAAAAACAGCACCAGACCGTTGGGAGAAATTAGCAGAGTATGAATTTTGCGATGAAGCTAAAATAGCTTACCATCGTATGTCTGAAAAGTATACAGACAATATATACAAACTATTAGAAGTAACTAAAAAAACGTATGTAGAATACGAAACTATTCTATGTTAACATGAGCATCCAAGTATACGCTGAATAAAAAATGAGAACACCAAAATATAGAGTTTATGTTAAGCATTGGGGAGGTCATGGTGAGTTTGATATGTTAGAATATCCTAAAGAAGGAGAACTGCATGTTTACTTGGGTAATTGGGAACGAGGTGGTTATAAGGATGCAGTCTTTCAGCAATTCACAGGGCTTGTTGATAAGAATGGCAAAGAGATCTATGAAGGTGACTTGTTAGAGTTTGCTTATCGAGATGATGGTATGCAATTTGTTGGTGAAGTTCAATATTTTAAAGAGTTTGGTTCTTTTGGAGTTGTAATAGATAAAGCATTTGAAACATTTCAAGATCTAATTGAATATGATCAGTTTTTTAACGTAGTAGGAAACATTTTTGAAACGAAGCTTGACATTCCACAGGAAACAGAGTAATATTCGATCTACCGTATAACTTAATTTTATCCAATCTAGCGTATAAATGAAAACTCAAAAAGAACTATTTAACGACATCAAAAATCTAGCACTCAAAGTTGACGACTTGAAAGGTTGGGTGCAGAATGATTTTAATCGAATGATTGCAGATGGTACAGTAACAAAAGAAGACATTTTAAATAGTATTGATGATATTGAAATTAATTTTGTTGAAGTTATTAGTAAACTAACTTGCATGAAGTCTAATGTTATAGAGCATGTCAAGAATGTAGCTAACAATTTATAATATGAAAGTACAATACAAATTAAAACAAACAAGCCTCGTACTTATTGAGTATACAGCAGATTTGACTCTAGAAGATCTGACTCCAGAACAATTAGAATTTATTCGAACACTTTTACATAATGCTACAAAACACAATGTATTGTTTTCTAAGTCTGAACGGGATGAACTTTCTGGTCAAAAAGTAATTGATCAAATTGCAGCTCAACTAAAAAATTAATATGGGAATGTCAAACTACACTTTAACTTCAGAGCAAAAAGTATTGCTCGAAAAGATTGCACGAGATCTTGAATCTAGAATTGAAGATATTTGTCTAGATCATGAAATTTTAGATGTATACGATGAAGAAGGTAAATTTGATAATAACAAATTTACAGCTATTCTTTGGTATATTGGAGAAGAATTAAGCGTTGCTTAATATGAATGAAGATACACAATTTTACTGCATAGAATTTGAAGCTGGTTACGTAGACCATGTAACAGGAAAAATGTCTTATCTATGGAAAGAACTACAAGATCCTTTTGGTAATGAATACAGATACAAAGATGAGCAAACAGCTATTCATAAAGCCATAGCGATTGCTAAAGAAGGTAGATGGGGATGTCCTATCAAACTCAGAGTAATGAAGAGAATTGTTAAGGTTGAATCTTGGTTCATTTATGAATTAGACCCCAAAAAATATTACGTAAAGTGAAATACTATTCCTATAACACTTGGAGAACTCATCCAACAGAAGATGATTTTAATAATTTTTGAAAAATAATTGATGTATGAAATTCAACAGAGAACACCTTGAAGAACTAACTCTTCAAAAAATCAAAGAAGTTAATGATGAAGCTGGATACCGAAAATATCTTGAAGTTCCAGAGATGGTGAATATTGTTGCTACGATTATGGAAGATAAGTTTAGAGTTGAGTATGATGATTTTGTGAATCAAATACATCTACTTTCCAAAGAACTAGACAAAGCTCAGATCAAAGCAGAAAATTTAGAAGAAGAATTAGAAACACTTAAAAAACAAAACGAACAATGGGTACTGATGGCAGATAAATTTTTGGCAGAGTTGATGAAATACAGAGAACTATGAATAACGAACAACTCATTAACCTTGTAGAAAGTACTACAGATCTTGCAAAAAAGAATACAAACCTTTATGGCATCTTAATTGACATAATGAAAGAATTGTCTGTACTATACCCAAAACATGAAATCGAAACTCTTCCAGAAAAGGTAAAGGAAGTAGTTCAGCGTCTAGTTGAGGCAGAAAAAGAGAGAACAGCTAAATCTTGGGAAGAATGTGATGATAATTTAGTTAGCTACGCAGATGCTATTGAAAAATATGAAACGTAACCTTATGAACGAAGAAACACCTAATTATAGTCAAGGCTACGCCCCAGAAACATGGGTAATGCTAAAAGACGACATTTATGCAGCGCAACAAGCAATTCGTATCGGTCTTGAGCATGTAAATGACGAGATTTACATTCACGATAATGATTATGTTGATAGAAAAAATAAAAAGTATTTAGAAATCCTCAAAAACGAAAAGCTTATTTTAGAACAAGCATTAGAAGGATTGTTAAAGTCTTATTCTGGTCAATAAAGATAATGAACCGCAATCTTATGAATGAACTAACAGAAGGTATTGATGCTTTGGCTGAACGGAGAAAGATGGAACGAGATAGACTAGACGAGAGATTGGGTAATAATAGAGAGCGTGTAGATCAAGAAGAACTTTTTGCCCCACATATGGTTGAAGAACGAGTGATAAAGAAGCAAAGAGTTTACCTCGTATTCTTTAACGGATATGATTCTCGTCCATTTATTGATGTATTCTTTACAGAAGACGCAGCAAAAAAATATATTTCTAGAAAATCAAGATCAAATTCATACGAGATAGAAGTCTTCGAAGAAACTGATAACGGAAGAAGCAAAGAGATTTACTAATATGACAGACAGAGATCAACTACTAAAAGATTATGCAGCTATCATCGACGGAGGGATAGATGATATTCTCAGGCTCAAACGTGTGAGAGATAAGATGCTGGAAGAATTTCATCAAATTGAACAAATCTTAGGCAAAGCATTGGGATATCCTTGGTACAAAGATGATCCAACGAACTTTCCTAATGCTACAGAAGCTGATGGAGTTTGTGTTGCACCTAATACTGCTGCATCATTAGCAATGCACGCAGCAGATAGGATTAAAATGATGGACATTAGAGAGCAGGATAAACAAAGGATCATTGATGAGCAGAGAGAAGAGATTGCTAAACTAAAAAGAATCTGTAGAATATTATTCGGATATGATGCTGCATCACATGGAGTGAATTTGTTATGATTCCTAAAGAAGATAAAAGATACTTGCTTCGATATGAGTTTGCTGGTAAAACATATGAAGATGTTGGAACTTTTGTGGAAACTGTTCTTACTCCTCATTATTTTGATGTTGATTGTGTTGAGTATAAATTTAAGGTTGATGGTGGGCATCTTGTAGTAAAAGAAAATGAAATCATCAGACGAATTGTTACTACAGAAGAAGCATTGGCTCAATATAATTGGCTGAAAGAAAATAGCAAAAGGAATAAATGAGAACAGATTATCCAAAAGATTACAAAGGACCAAAAGCAGGAATATCATTCACCGAAGAATGGGTAAAGGTTACAGAATTTGAAGCATTTAAATACGTCAGATTTGAAACTTGGAATTACTCAGATTTTGATTGTTGGTTAGGAGCTAAGAACGATTGGCATTATAATAGAGGTTGTGATGATGTCAAAAAAGCTCTTGAAGAGATGCAAAAAGTGATAGGTGTACGGTGATGTTCCTATCAATTTATACTATAATAAGAAAGAAGTAAAAAACAAATAGGTTAATATGAAAGAATTGACAGAAGAACAATTTGAAGAGCTCAAGTCTCATAGTCGAATGCTTGGGGTAATTGGAGCCTATGTAGACGATTTCTGTAGTGAAGAGGATACCGTGTTGATGGGAGTTATCCGTTTATTGGCTTCGTATCACACTTTAAAGTCTTGTGAGATGTTTAATAAATTAGATGATTTGAGAGAACAAAATGAAAAACTATAAACTATTAGAAGCAGATTATCCCCTCTTATTCAACCATAAGGATTCTACTAAAAGATCTTTACATTATGGATTTGAATGTGGCATTGGTTGGTTTAATATTATTCACGGTCTATGCAAAACCATTTGTATGGATTATGAACATTTTAAAAGACAAGAAGATTCTACTCAATTAGAAGCAATTAAAAAGGAACTCCCGGTATTTGTTCAAATTAAAGAAAAGTTCGGAACTCTTCGTTTATATTGTGATGGGGGAAACAGTGTTACTAGTCACCTTGTTAGATATGCTGAGTTGCTAAGTAGTGTTACTTGTGAGAAATGTGGGTGCCCTGGTAGGCGCATTTCTCTTGGATGGATTAAAACTTTGTGTGATACCCACGCAATTGAACGATATGGTAAAGAAGCCGTAGAAGAATATTTTATTAATAAAACAACTTAAATGAGAGAAGAAATAAAAGATAGTTTGGTAAAGATAGGTTTGGTATGGCTCTTTGTAGGAACTGCTTTGAGTATACCTCCAAGTTGTTGTAAAGCTGTAAGTGCTTTCTATAAACAAGTTATTGCTAATACTCCCTCAGACACCGGAGAACCAAGAGTAATAGTAAAATGAAGTATCTCGAAAACCTTATTAAGGATACAGAGTTAGCCCTTAAAGCTGTTCCTAAGAAAGAGGTGGTTATTACAGACCTAGAGGATATTAAATCATTAACCATTACTAGAGGAGTTTATATCATCGAAGAAGTCAATGGGGATAAGATTAAGACCCGGGCAGATTTTTTGGCTCTTAAATATAAAGAGTATGTAGCTATGCCCAAGCTTAACTGTGCTTCAGATGTAATGTATGTAGGATCTTCTAGAAAGAATCTTAAGGACAGGTTATTACAACACGCCGGCTTAGGCCCTCAAAAGACATATGCCCTTCATCTTAAAGATTGGTTCACTGGACAAGTAAAGATTACTATTAAAGAGTATGAAGTATCAGATCCGGTTCTTCAATTGATTGAAGATGGTATAGCCTTTGATTTATTACCTGCCTTTGGAAAGAGGGGATCAAACAATAAATAGATATATGAGTGATATATCCAAGAAAGCTAAGCCGGGCAAGAAAGAATCCAACACAGATAAAAAACAGTTCTGGTCTCACAAAGCTGCAGCAGCTCATAAGGATATGAAAGAGGCTAAACGTACTAATAACATTGGTTGGGTTAAGATGTTAAAGAAACGGTTAGCCAAGTATCATTCTCATACAGAAGCAACCATTCCTACATTCTCAGAGTATCTGGAAGAAAAAAAGAGAATGAAAAACACCTGTTGGGATGGTTATAAACCAATAGGCACTAAGACCAAGAATGGTAAACAAGTACCTAACTGTGTACCTGAAAGTGTAGTAGAAGAATCTATGGATAATCCCTATCCATACCAATGGTCTGAAAGGGATGGGGGTTTTATATTCTTCCCTGATCCTAATAACCCAAAAGTTTTATACACCGTACTGACATTAGAAGATCCGGAATATCCTCAAAGGTTAACTATTATGTTCCATTATACAGATGAGGATAAGAATATTCAAGGCACCGCAGACATGACTGGCACTGGTAAAGCATTTAGAGTTATGGCCACTGTGTTGAAGATAGTGAATGAATATTTGTCTAAGAACTCTAAGAAGTATACCATCATTGGATTCTCAGCTAAGTCTTCTGATCACGGCAAAGTTACTTTATACAAAAGATTAGCTCAACAACTAAAGAACAAATTAGGACCTCAATGGGATTTAGATGTCTTCAGGAGTAGTTACCAGGTTGAGTTTGAATTGAGCAAATCTGCCGTGTAGTTCCCCCCATCATCATGTAAGATTATTACATGATGAAAGCAACGATCACCCAATCCAGTCAGCGCAACAAAATCGGGAACAGCATTGTCTATGTTGAATCCTTCCTAGATAAGGTAGTGGATGCTTGGTTTGATAAGAACCAGATCTACAACCTCCCCTTCAAATGTAAGACCTGGGGTAAGGTCAAAGCCTTGGCTAGTAAAGCAAACTCGAAGGCTTTGAAGGAGTTGTTCCCGGATGCTTGTAGTATTAAGTTCTCCTCCAAGGCTGGGTGTTCCTGTGGTTGTTCTCAGGGATATATCGTCAAACACGAACTTAACACTTACGGGAGAAATTTCTGGGTCGACATGTTCGTAACCCCAGAAGAGGCGGACGAGCTCTCTCGGCTAATTAACAGCGAAAAGTTCGAAGCTGAACTGAAAGCTGAGATCGCGCGTGAGGTTCCCCACTTGGTCTGATAAGATATTTACATGATGAGAAACACCTTCAAGCCTACGCAGAACAATCAGAAGCAGCACAACCGCAACGTGATCTATGTCCTCAGCTACGCTCTTGCACATGCTGATCGAGGGACTTTGTTTACGCCTTCCAACCGCAATAACATTCCGGAGGTTGTTGTAGGCGGCGAGCAGAGTGGAGTGGTCACCTATGATACTCCCGGGAAGTTTTCTCTGCCCACGATGATCAACGGCAACCCCATTCCTCAGAAGCATGCAGGCTTTAAGGTTCGTACTCGTATCGTTCGAGTAGAATCTCCTGGTGAAGGAGCTTATGCTTTTAAGGTTAAGACCGGTCGTGATTTAGAGATTACCGTGTTTTGTAATAAGCTTGTAGAAGAAGGAGTTTACCGCTGTGAAGCTCATTGGAAGCAGGGAACCGAAGTCCTCGGTTGTATCGTGTATCGCATCGCTCCAGGTCTCGTGACACTGGAATAGAGCGGGAGGTTCCCTCCATCCTCTGCTAATATATTTACATGATGAAACAAGAAGACGTTATCGCCGCTCTCCAAAACAAGCTCGCCACCGATGAAGCATGGGCTGTTCGAGCCTTGGTCCGCATCGCCAAGGAGCAGACTGATGAGGAGCAAGATAAGGACCGCACAGAGATGCACAATGGAGTGGGGTTCCGTTGCTGTGATGCTTTCATCCTCACTCGCATGGCCAAAGCCTTCCAGCAATACGGGAGATTGACTCCCAAGCAGCTAGCCCTCGTAATGAGGAAGGTCCCGGTGTATGCGAGGCAGTTGGTTCGCCTGACCGGAGTAGATCCGATTCGCAAGGCTCTCTGCAAGTAAGCCTTGAGGTTCCCCATAACTTTAACTAATATATTTACATGATGAAGAACACATTGATTGCTAACGCAGAAGACATGATCACACGGTATCAGGAAGCCATGATGGATTTCTTGAATGACACTCAAGGAGATAATGATGTCTCTGAATTTGCAGAAGATCTTATTGATCTGGGTAAGACTCTTATAGCTTTGTCATCTAATATTCCTTCAGTAGCTTTGAGTACTTTTCGAGCTGAATTGCGTCGGGGCCATACGTTGATGATGTTTGGTAATAAAGAGTTTGACCAATTAGAAGCTTGGAGCAAAGCTAAGGAAGATTTCCGGATTGTCATCTTTCGTACAGATGGTTCTCCTGTCGGCATTGTTGAAAATAAAGACATCAATTGGTAGAACAAACCAAAGTACATAAAGTAGTTGAAGTCCACTATCCGGAATAATGAAAACGTTTAATACAGACAAACCATACCTTCGCTATACTCTTATGTTTCTAGGAGTAGTTGTAGCATCATTCACAGGAGCAGTCACAGCCACCATTCTTATTGCTTATTTGCTTAAATGAAAATTGTTAAATCAACCCTTCGAGCTATCATTGAACGAGTCACAGAAATTGTATATGATGACTACAGACTATTCGTATTTGAATATCTAGATCAACAAGGTTGTCCACATTCAGTAAGGATTCAAAACTGGGAATGTGATGATGTCACTAGTCAATTTAATAGAAAAGAACGTAGAGAAATCGAAGAAGCTTTGTACGAACATTACAAATGCAACGCCAACAAATGATTGCTTTAATCTTATTTTGGTTTGTGTTTATGATGCTCTTTGAGGATAAATAATAAAAACAAATGAGACTCCCGAGTAAAGAATTAACCAATATACATGAAGCTTATAAGCTTGTCATGGAATTCAATCCAGAGAAAGAGGCTAAAGATATCCTAGCAAATCCAAATAAACCAAGTGGGACTCTTCCTCATAGTATGGAAGCTGTATTGGATGAACTAGCTCATTGGGGTCAATACGGGCATCAAAGAGTAATGGACCCAGAGATTGCCAAGTTAGCAGTTCAACTAGCCGCTCTCATTAAAGCTAAGGATCAAAGCAATGATCAAGATGAAGAAGAAGAACCTGAAATGAGTAGCTGGGATAAGTGGGATTATATGTCTCATCCTACAGAAGAAGACGAACAAGGAGAATAAATAATATAACAATGAGAACTAAAGACACTATTTTACTTGAGCAAGCCTATGAAACTGTCCAAGAAGGGATTAGTTCCAGGAGAGCTAAAGAGATTGATGCAATGCATTTCAAGGATCAACAAGCTCCTATATCTGAAGACGAAGCTAATAATCTTATTCCTAGATTCAATATGCTCCCATCTTTTGAAAAGGATAATGCCTTTGCTAAACTAAAGACCCTGGTTGGTAAAGAAGTGTCTTTGTCTAGAGTCACTGGTCATAAACAAACCTCTGGTTATGGTCGTGATGATGGTAGTGCTACAGTGCCTGGATCTGGTGGTAGTGTTGCTCATACAAAGTTTGAATTAGAGGATGGAGTATTTGCTCAAGGCGTTATTCAGGATGTTAAGAGATCTTCCGGAGATCAAGATTACACAAAGAACGGTAATTTAATTTTAACCATTAAAGGTCAGGACTATAATGTAAATCAAGGCACCACAGTTAGTGTTCGTTTCCTGGAAGACTCCCCTGCAGAAGTTCATGCAAAAGCTGGACAAAGCTTTAGAATCGGTGGAATGAAACGTTAATCATATGAGAACCAAAGACTCCATTTTATTAGAACAGGCCTACGCAAAGGTCCTAGAGTCCAATGCTTTGAGCGTTAATAAGGCAAAGGTTAATAGAGACCCTGAAGTCCTGGCAAAGATGTTTCAATACCTATCTACTAGAGCAGAGTTCTTTGGTTCTATACATGGTTTGGTTTTTGGTGAAGAAGATTGGTCTAGAGAGAAGTCTATTAGTAAAGACCTAAAGAATGGAAACCTTCAAGATCTATTGATGGAAGCCCCGCAAGTGATTAAAGATTTAAGCAAACAAGGTTATGATTGGACTCGTATCTTTCTTAGCACTCATAAGGTATTAGATCCAGAACATCCAAACAAGGGTCGTACTGCTCAATTAACTGACATTACCAACACAGTTACTTTAATACATAACTCAAGTCATATACTCATCAGAGCTTATGATTCATTTGGTATTATGCCATCTAAAGAATTGAAAGTAGACAAGACAAGTATTCCAGGTGCTTTGAATAAAGCCGAGTCCTTGCTCGCGAGTCTCTACGGCGTTCAACAGTGACGTTCCCCCCATCATCATGTAAGATTATTACATGATGAAAAGAAAGAAGAACACCGTCAGCGTCTCAGAGATCAACGAACTGCTTCGCAACTACCTGAATGAAGTAGAAGACGCTGCTCGCCGTAAAGGAGATGGTGCAATCAATTACCCCTATGCAACTGGGGTTCTTACCTCAGCTCTACGCCATTTGGTTACCCTGGCAACAACCGGGGGAACTCCTGAAGAAGTTCGTAATGCTCTCAAGTATGAGACAGCATTGACCAGTCGAGTTTCTCGTTAATACCACGTTGCTCTTCCCCATCACAGCATGTATTATTAACGTATGATCAATAACATTCTTAAAGTAATCGGCCTTGTTTCCATTCTTTCTCTTTCTTCCTGTAACTATTTTACTCGAGCAGTTGGTGGTAATATGACCGTAGAACTTGAAAAGGATCAGAAGCTTATCAATTGCTCCTGGAAACAAACAGACCTTTGGATTCTAACACGAGTACGTAAAGAAGGAGAACAACCAGACACTTACAAGTATACTGAGAAGTCTACTTACGGTGTATTAGAAGGCATCGTTACTATTGTAGAGAAGTAATATGAAGAACAAGACCTTTAAGCGACTAGAGAAGAAAGCCAAAACCTGGCGATCAGTTATTGCTAACCAGGTCTTTGAAGACTTTTATTATCACTGGAACCTAGAAAAGATCTGTGAACGAATCATTAAACATCAGAATGTTATTATCAAGTATCGGTCTTATCTTGAACAAAGAAACATAAGAACCTGCAAAAAATACAAAAGCATAACACCATACGAACCAGATCGTCGAACAGGAGATGAGACCTATGGTTACGAATCCATTGATTCAATTGAAGGTAGCTTAAATTACATCTCCGATCGATTTGGTGGTGAGTTTAGATTAACCTGGTTACTAGAAGTTCCTGAAAGAGTAGCATTGTTACAAAGCAAATGATTCCTATATCTCGAGAACATTACGAACAAGCCATTGCTCGATTGAATGAATTAGATGATCAACTTCCTAGAAGAAAGATAGACTTATGTTTAATTCCTAGACACCTGGAATTAGAAATCAAGTATTGGGAACAAGTCATGTGGAGCTATGAGACCCAGCAGCACAATGCTCGTGCGGTTCCCCCTAAGATCGACTAAGATTATTACATGATGAAAAACACGATCGACATTCTCCTTGAGCAGCTCACCTTGCAACTCCAACAGGCTTTCGACCTGGACGGTGTTTGGGGGGATGAAGCCGCAAAGCTCCGCAGGTCCGCTTGTGAAGCAGCCAACGCCACGATCGAGCAGATCGAGAAGCTGGGAATGGATGGAGAAGAAGCACTTGAGAAGGCAGAAGCCCTTGCGTTTCCCCACAACCTCGTCTAAGATATATACATGATGAAGAACACATACACACGAGTCCTCAGCACGAAGCAAGTCAACGTCCTCGCCAAGGAAGCCAAGCGCGTCCAGTACATCGTCAACAAGGTCCGCGTCTTCCATCCCTCTTCAGTGGATGCCATCACGGTGCTGGACAATGAGGACAATGCTCTGGTGTTCAAAGCCCTTCGAGTGAACAGAGACACCTGGATAGTGACCTTCTCGAAGACCTACTGGCAGAGCCCAGAGGACGCCGTACTTGCCCAGGGCATCTAAGTAAGCGTTGAGTTTCCCCATTACCTCCTCTAAGATATAAACATGATGAAGAACGAATACATCCAGTCCGAAGCAGCCAAGTCCGCCGCCGCAGAGATCCTCAAGGCCAACCACGTCTCAGTGGCTGAAGCAGTCCAGGTGATCCTCCAGTACGTCTCCGACAACCGTGGCCGCGCGAACTTCGCCGCAGGAGTCTCCTACATGGAGGAGGTGCTCGAGCTAGTGTGTCAGGCCAGTGAGCCAGAGCAGGTGGTCCTTTAAGTAGTCCTTGCGGTTCCCCACAACCTCGTCTAAGATATATACATGATGGAAACACAATCATTCGCAGAAGAAACAGTCGTCGGTCGCCTTCAGATCCAGGTCTTCACTGATACTGGAGTAATTCATTGGAATACGATCTATTCGGTCGTGGGAATGACCCGAGCCAGTGCTCTGCAAGACCTCAAGCGGGAGATGGATTGGGTTGTTAATAACTCCCGGCAATATGTCTGCCACCCGAACGAGCTTCGTTGTGTCCGTATCTTGATTAACGGGAAAGTGGCAGGAGAAGCTAAGTTTCCTGAAAGTGCCGGGAAGTTTGAACCAACCTTTGATGCTCCGGTGAATGACCCAGAGTTCCTCTACATGAATGATTTCGAAGATCGTTTCATGTCTTCCATGGAGCGGTAAGTCTTACCTCTAAACAATACAACCACACGACCTCTATACAATACAACTATGCGTTATTTCCATGCAGATCCTGATAGCTGGGGTTCTAAGATTAACTTCGTAGACGAGAACAATGTTCTTGTCGGATATGATTTCTCAGCTAGCTGCTGTGAGAGCTTTGGTTGGTATGTTAGTGACAAGGTTACTACCGACCTTCACGATCATTTGTTTAATGACACCATCCAGGATGGTAAAGATGTTAATCAACTACTCGAAGGTTGGACCTTTGATCCTGCGTTCTTTGAAAAGCTTTCGACTAGCATTGATGATTACTACGATGATGACAACCGGGCAGTCTTTCGTATGATTAAGGGAGATCAGGAACAATTCCTTCATCTATGGAATGTACATAACGGTTACTACAGCCACGGCTTTGAATTTTCCCAGGATGACAAGGTCCTGCATGTCGGCAGTCTGTAAGGCGTGTGGTTCCCCCTTTCTTCCTATAAGATATTTACATGATGAGAAACGATACGACATACAACGGCTGGACGAACAAGCAGACCTGGAACATCAACCTCATGTATGAGGAGATCTTCGCGTCAATGGCAGAAGACCAGGAGTTCGATGATGTAGAGCATATGGCAGATGCCTTTGAGCAGCTAGTGGAAGAGTTGGAGTTCGCAGACCTTAAACAGGGGTCTTTGGCGTATCAAGCTGTTGGAGATTATCTCAATGCGGTTAATTGGGTAGAGATCGCTAAGACCCATTTTAAGAATGAGATCTCCGAAGAAGATTATGAAACCATCCAAGACGTTGTTGATAGCTTGGAATTGAACCACTAATACAAGTGTGTTAATACAGGTCTTTCCTCTCTGTTTATTCTATTATGACCTCCAATCCTCCTTCCCAAACCTTATTGCATGTTGCCGCAGCTTATACTTTTGAGGTACAATACTACACTTCATTAGAAAAGTGGATCATTAAAGGCAAAAGTCCTTATGGTGCTGAATTCTATTGGGATACCAGTTACAAAGAACAAGACTTCTTTGATGAATTAGCTAGCTTTTGGCGTCAAGATGGAGTAGAATCAAGTTACCCTTACTAATATGGAAGAAGAATACGAAGCCATTGACAAGATCATTAACAAAGTACTAGAGACTAAACACAAAGCTATGTCTTATGAGCACCATCGAGAGCTATTCAGGCAGATTGCTAAGGAAGCTTTGAATGAAGGATTCGAAGCTGGTTATCAGATTGGATATGATAGTGGATATGATACCATATATGGTGCGAGAGCAAAGGATTAAATTAATATGGCATACCTAAATAAAACTGTATATACCATTGAGGTCACTAAGACTAATAAAAAGCGAGATGCTGTAGAGGTCTATACTCAAACTGATGATTACGACAGGACCTCAGAGTATCATAATGTAGATGATGTTTCTATAGCCATTAAAGAACTTTTCAAAGACCCTTTGATCCTAGATGCTCAGGTGATTGAACATAAAAGGTCTTTTTGTTTTCGTAAGAACAATACTAAGCCAGCGGAAACCACTACTAGAATCTCTTATGACATTGAAGTTCAAGACTGGGAAAAGAAAGATGAATGGAATGTTCGTAGGTATAATCTAGACACCTTGAAAGAGGCCTATGATTACATTGCCGAATACTCTGGTAGACCTTATTGTGATACATATCGAATCGTCAAAAGAGAAGTAACTATTAAGTCTGAATGGATATGAGAACCGGTGATAATCAATATACCTATCTAGTGGGCTATAGAGATAACAATGGAGAGTTCTGGTGTTGGGGTGAATTCAAAGATGAGCAGCCTGCTCGTAACTCTTACAAGTTTACTTGTTATGATTACCCAGATAGGCATATTGAATTGATTCGCCAGGTTGCAACCCATGAGGTCTTAGAAAGCCGACAACCAGGTGGACCTTCCCCCTAACCTCCTACATAATATATACATGATGAAGATCAAATCGAAACAGAAGCTGCGGATCGTTCGGACCTGGGGTGTAGATGGTCGTATGATGGTGAATTGTACGTATAGTAAACTACATGATACGGTTGATCTTCGTACGGCTGGAGCAGTGGAAGAAGCCTTGAAGTGTATTGCAGATGATCGATTCCAATACAAAGGAATCGGAGCCACATTCAACGGGATTAGCATTCAAGTGGATCTTGTTGACTAGTACGAAACACATCAAAGGAAGTATACTAATATGAAGATCTCAGAACTAATTGAAAAGCTGGAAGCACTTAAAGCTAAGCACGGAGACCTTATTGTTGTTGCCACAAATGAAGAAGGCACTTATGAAATCCAAGAAGCCTACCAGAACGAGTACATTGTCTATAATGGTAAGAAGGAAGGCCCTTACGACACTCAACTGGCAGTGAAACTTGTCTAATATGAGTAAATATGAAAGATATGAGTAACACAGTATTTGATGTATATTTAATGTTTCCTTTGACTGAAGATCAAGAGTCTGACTACAATGAATTGTATAAGGCCTGTGGTTCAGTAGAACATATTGAACAAGCCTTTGATATGGAGTTCTCTTGCGGAAATGATCTATATCTTTCAGACATTGAAGATGATGAGAAGCTATTGCATCAGTACGATGGCGAGGTCTGTACTAATAGTATGCCGAGGCATCAGGTAGATGGGATTACATTTAAGCCTAATAAACCTTATCGTTTTACCATAAAGTATCTGGAAAAAGACGAAGAGCTAGTGTATTATCTAAACGGCAAGGAAACCTTTAGAAAACCTTCTTATTAATATGAATGACTACGATTATCCAGGACCCACTCTTACCGCTAAAATGTATGGGCATGAAATAAAAGATTCTAGGGATGCATTGATTGAAGACTCTAGGAATAGGATTAAAGATCTAGAGGAAAAGGTCAAAGATCTCGAAAATCAAATAAAGAATATCTACCATTTTTTGCTGCATAAACAGGATTAAACACTAACTTTAATAGCAAAAACCTTTCAAAAATTGAGAAAAAGGGGACAAAAATCGCAAAAAAGGGCTCAAAAAGTGAGAAAAAGGGAATTCTATTTTAGGTTTTTCTAGAAGAAACTAATAAAATACCCTTTAATACCGCGCTATTAACGAAGTTATCTCGTACTTTAAAATAAATGAATTGATAAATAAAGATTATGGAAGACCGCGAACAATTACAATTAGAATCTATCTATGAACAACTCTTAAAGGAAGAAGCTAATCCAGATGCTAAGGAAGATGCTACCTTGAAAGATACTTTTAGATCCATCCTTAAGGCTTATAGGATAGAAGAAAACATCAGCGGGTTGGTTACTGAATTGTTTGATGCGGTACAGAAACATATTAAGGAGACCATCTCCGGTGAATAGTATGCAAAGCTTTCAAGACTATTATACGGAGACGACCCATAGACATAATCTAGGGTCTCTTACGGTGTTTGATATAGATGATACTTTGTTCCATACTACGGCTAAGGTGGGAGTGACAGACTCGGAAGGAAAGACCAAGCCTATTAGCAATAGTGAGTTCAATACCTATGAGTGGCAACCGGGAGAAAAACCAGACTTCCAGGAGTTCAAGGATGCTAAGAAGTTTAATCAGGAGAGTGTTCCCATTCCTTCTATGGTGAATAAGATGATTGGTATTCTAGGTAATGTCCATAGGAATCCTAAGAGTAGAGTAATCATTATTACAGCCCGTTCGGATTTCGATAACAAAGAAGTATTCCTAGATACCTTTAGAAAGCATGGGATCAACATTGATATGGTATATGTGGAACGCGCTGGTAATCTACAGATTCCTAATCTGAATATAGCAGAGAAGAAAGCGGTTATCATTAGAAGGTATCTAGATAGTAAAGAGTTTGATGTGGCTAGATTATATGACGACGCGGAAAAGAATATAGAAGCATTCAAACAATTAGGAGATGAGTATCCTGAGGTGGACTTCTATGGATATCTAGTAGACAAAGAAGGAAGAGCCATTAAAGCCTAAGAAAGATCTTGAGTTAATAGAGAGGTATGTTATAATACCGTATAAGTTAATACAGCTTAAAATATTAGACCATGAAAGATAACCACTACTTTATTAAGATTGCCCTTAGTATATCCATCTTGGCATATCTATTCATCTTCCTGTTTATTGTATGATGGAGTTCTTAGGACTCTTAGGTTTTATAGCCGTCTGGGTTTTAGGTTATCATTGTTCTCATAAACAAGAATGAATCATCTATCAGATACCTTGCAAGTACTTCTAATAGGCTTGGCCGTTATTAGTTTGTTGTTAGGTATCTGGTAGATCTATAGAACAGTAATGGTAAGAGGAGATCAGGTTTGTATTTCGGCCTGATGATTGTCGGTCTCGATTTCGGCCAGTATTTCGGTTAGGGGAAGTCTAATCACAAAAAAAATTTTTGCAACTACCAAATTATAAAATCATGGGGAACCCGAAGCTCCGATTGCCTTCCCGGTGACCCTGCGCTATAATGATAGCATGTCAGATGATACACCCGCAGCGCAATGGGGCCCGATGGGTCGGAAGGTCGCCCAGGAACGTCCGCCACCTCAGGAGGGCATGCCCCGCCGAATATGCCCTCACATGGGGTGGCAATTAGAGCAGGACCTCCTCCATGCGCAACTCTCCCCAGACGCGGTGGCTTATATGACCCACCAAGATCAGGAGGAGAAACTATACCCCCTTGATTGAGGAGACGCAAATTCGCGCTTGCGCTTCCCCATATTCTGCTCTATGATTATTACATGATGAGCAAGATGAAGAGAGCAAAGACCCTGGCGGCACTTAAGGACCGGTCCAGGGACATCAACAAGCAGATCGACGAGATCGTCCTAGACGGAGGCCTCGTCGGTCTGGGAGACCCCCTGGTAAACCAGCTTAGGGCAGTTCACGCCGCCATTCGCAAGCTAAACAACCTCGGCCGATAAGCCGGGAGCTTCCCCACAACTTCAGCTAAGATTATTACATGATGAAGAACGACGAAATCCTTTCCCTCCTGCAGAAGCACATCGACACCGAGATCGAAACGATTGCGGTCCGTAATATGGATCGCCTGGACTTCCGGGACGTGTACATCGGTTCCCTGGTCACCCTGGTGAAGAAGACCTTTGAAGCTGGCCGAGACAAAGGATATAGCGAAGGCCTCGAAGCGGCTCAGGAGATGAACGCGGTGTACGACGAAGCCTACTGCGGCAAGTAAGTCGGTCCCTTCCCCACAACTTCAGCTAAGATTATTACATGATGAAGAAAGTATATCGTAAGAAGTTCGGTGCAGCAGCCAAAGCCGCTAAGGTGGCCATCAAGCAGGCCTCGGGAGGCGATCAGTTCAAGAACCTTAAGGAGTGGGTTGCCTTCTATAAGGAGAATGATCGCCTCCCGGTACAGAAGATCAATTGCTCTTGCTGTAAGAATAAGCAGACCTCCATGTTCGGGGATAACCTGAAACGCCAGTTGGCTAAGCCGGAGTATAACACCATTGAATTACTTCTTACTAAGTTCGTATGTGGAGATTGTCGTAAGGCTAGTACTCCTGCGAAACAAGTTAAAGTTCCGAAGGTCCGTAAAGCCAAAGAGGATAATATCACGGTGGGTAGTAATGTTAAGGAGGACTACCTTACTCGAGAAGATATGGAGGACCGTAAAGACAAGGTCCGTGCTGAGCTCCCAAAGTTTAATCCTGATGCCAAGGGTGTTAAGATTGATTTCAAGTCTAGAGAAGCCGTGGAAGAACTCACGCGTGGGGTCTGCCAGCGCCCCGATATCTTCCTAGACGCTGGTTGTTCCCAATGTCCTCTGTCTGAGTTCTGTCTCTGCAACTCCAAGGACATGAAGCGCAAGCCTGAGGATACCCGGAAGGGAACCAAAGGCCCCCGGCGCAAAGCCTAATCACTTTCATCATAGGGGAGCTCCTGTGTGGGGGCTCCCCCGCTTCCCTTCCTTCCCGTTCCGGCGTTCCCTTCCCCCTCAAGTCCTGTAAGATATATACATGATGAAAGTAATGATGTTCCTCGCCGTTCTCGCAGCCCTCTGGTTCCTATGCCCGTCCGCCTTCCTAGGAATGGCGATGGCCGGAACCGCCCTGGGAACCCTATGTCTCGCGTTCCTGGGGAACCACGGCCTCATCGTGGGAGGGCTGGCCCTCTTCGGAGTCTACTGCCTGTGCAAGTAGGACCTCAATGTTAAAGTCAGCCGTTCCCTTCCCAGCATTCCCAGCCATAATAGAAACATGATTCAAGAACACTTCGACATGACCCTCACAGACAAGCTTTCCCTCATTGGCCAGGTCTTCCTCAAGCTCGCCGTGAACTTCTGGCCTGTGATTGTCCTCTTCGTGATCGCCGGGGTCATCATCCACCGGCAGGAGAACGCCGGGAAGGGAATCAATCCCCGGAACCGCCACTAATCTTTCCCCACAACCAATAAATCTATGAATAACCAAGACATCCTCAATAACCCCGGCGTCCGCCAACAACTCGACCTCCTGGACAGTCTCTCTGCTCACAAGACAGATAAGCTGGATGCCGTCAATGCCCTTCGCCGGGAAGCCTACACCGCCGAGAAGGCCTATCAGGTTGCTGCAGGCCAACTCCACCGGCTACTCCTCTCTTTGGAAGACGAGAGGACGCGAGCAGAGTATGAGCGAGTCAAGACAGAGTCAAAGACACGGCACTATTGAGGGCGGGAGGTTCCCCCAGTCATGTGCTAAGATTATTACATGATTGAAACAGTCCTTCCCATCCTGATGTTCACCGGAGTCGCTCTCACCGGAGTCGCCGCAGTCTTCGTGACCTACGTAGCAGCTAAGCATAACCTCTAATTCCCAATCACCATGACCTACAACGTCCTCACTCGCTCCCCTCTCTACCCCAACAAGCCCTACCGGATCCACACATCCCACGAGACTCTCTGGCAGGCCATGTCCGTGGCCGCTCGCCTGGAGAAGAACACCGAGCTGGATGTCTGCGTGGAACTTCCCAGCAATCAGGTAGTCCAGGTCCCGTTCAACGTCCTCGCTCTTGAGGCTTGAGCTTCCCCGTTAGATCCACTAAGATATTAACAATGAAAGACACCGTTTACATTCTCGTTCGCGAAGACAATCAGGCTTTCCTCGGAGCTTACGCCAAGCGCGAGGACGCAGAGCAGGCAGCTAAGGTGTTCCGAGTCCCGACCGAGATCCTCCACTGGGTGACTGTTCAGAAGCCCCTGCCTGCTCTCGGACGATAAGCGTTGAGCTTCCCCAGTTCCTAACCCATAATAGAACTATGACCAAGACCCAAGTCCATATCGTGTTCAAGGAAGCCGGAGCCTTCTCCAACGGCGGCAATGAGTTCATCGGAGTCTTCTTCGATCGGAAGTCCGCGGAGGAGTGGATCTGGCAACGGAAGGACTCTAAGAGGTTCTTCATCGAGTCCTACGAGCAGCCAGAGTCCGGGATCGCCCACGAAGTCTTCGCTTGAGGTTCCCCAGTACATCCTTTAATATCTTAACAATGACAACGTTCCAAGTAGTAGCCGTGACAGTTCACTTCGTCCTTCTCGTAGGCCTCGGCGCGACCTTTATCTACCTCTTCGACCTCAACTAAGTCCGTGCGGTTCCCCCTCTCCTCACCTAAGATATATACAAGATGAAAGACACCATGACACCCACCGAAGCCTTCGCTTTCCGCCTCCGCCACCAGTCCACGATCAACGCACTAGCGAGCGCCTGTATCACCACGATCGTTGTCACCGCTCTGCTCACCGTGGTGCTCTCCCCGATCCTCATCCCTCTGTGCCTCCTCGAGCTCCTGGTCAAGGGAGTCCGCAACACCTGGAACTGGTTCTACCCGGAGCCCGAGCAGGACGAGACCTTTGCAAAGGTGAGGGCTCAGTTCAAGAAGGCCAGAGCTCGGAAGTAGTCCTTGCAGTTCCCCCCAACGTCCGTTAATATTATTACATGATGAAAAACAAGATGAACACCAAGACCGAAGTCCGCGTAGCAGTCCTCCAGGCGCTCGAAGCCAAGAACCCGAAGGCCATCGACTTCCGCGTCCTCGGTATCCTCACCGATGAGGAAGAAGGAACCACACACCTAGGCTTCGGGGTGAACGGACTCGCCTTCAAGACTGACTGGCTGAACACCGACTTCGTGGAAGGCCTGGCGCTGGTACAGAAGGAGAACCTCACGACCCTCAAGCAGCTGAAGGAGCTCGACCTCCTCCTGCAGAATAGGACCACAACGATCAACCGGTAGTGCTTGCAGTTCCCTCCAGAAACCCTTAAGATATATACATGATGAGAACAGCAATGAGAACAATCAAGCGCCACACCGAACAGCTTCCCAAGTTCCGCACCGGACAGGTAGTCGACTGGGTAATTCGTTTCTTCGACGGCCGGACCGGTGAGTATGTCCCTTACACCGGCACCGTGTGCAAGATGAACAAGGTCACCGTGGACGTGTACCTGCCGAACCAGGATGTAGTCCGCCTAGACCTCCGTCAGGTGAAGGTTAATACTCGGCCTTGGTAAGTGTTGCAGTTCCCCCAATAAACCCTTAAGATATATACATGATGAAAGTAATTAAGAAGCACACCGCCAAGACCACCCTCAAGGATCAGTTCACCATCGGCCAGACGATCAACTGGACGACCACGTTCTTCGACGGCCGGCAGACCGAGAACATCCGCCACACAGGCACCGTGGTGAAGGTGAACCGGGTCACAGTGGACGTCGAGCTAGCCAATAAGGATGTGGTCCGACTCGACGATTGGGACCTCGCAACGGTCCGATAGTCCTTGAGGTTCCCCACTCTCTCCTCTAATATATAAACATGATGAATGACATGACGATCGCCCGCACCGAACTCGAGCAGCTGATGGATGAGTACTGTGACTTCCACAAGGACGTCTACGGGGTGAAGGCTCGGTGGATCTACGGTACCAAGGTCACGGTGCAGGAGCTGAAGGGAATGCTGGCTCGGCTCGAGCGGGAGTACTATGTCCAGGTAGAAGAGGAGAAGCAACGCACCGCTAGGGCTGAGCAGGCAGCTCGGGAGCAGATCCGAGTCCTCATGCAGTATGGGGCCCAGGACGTTGCGATGGCAATCCGGTGGCTCCACGAGGCCCAGGAGACCCTTGGTGACAATCGGTTCCTCGACTTCGACCTAGGATGTGAGTACGGCTTCATCGACAGCCTCCTGGAGAACGGCCTCGAGTAGCATAGGCGGCGAGTCAAGCCCCAGGGGCGGAGAGGGACCTCTGGGGATTTTTCGCACCGTGGTATGCAAGGACCCCGGCTGTTCAAAAACAGGTAATAGGGGTATCACGCCGGAGCCGGGGGGTGGGGGCAATCCGCTGTTCTACTATATAAGAGTACCCCCTATATACCCTATAGACCCCTGTACCTGGCGCGGTATGTATTAGATGAGTTCCACAACAGATGTAATGGCCTTTAGGAAGAAGCTGCTTGTCACTATCCGGCTGTCCCCCTTGTACCGCGGTTATTATCCCGTTATCCAGAAGATCGTAAAAGAGTTTAAGGGGACGGCATTAAAGAGACTCCATATATTTCATGAATATGTAATGATGAAATATCTCTTATCCGATTATCACTATGGAGACGAACAGGACCAAGTGAAGCAACAGGTGGATAGAGAAATAAGAAACCATTATGAATGGATTAAATTATATCTTATTACTATAATGGATGCGCATGTCGGAAGACGAACGAGAAGGGCTCTTTTAAGTGAGTTCGATTGTAGGGGAGTGACCCCTATGCCTGCCGGCCGCTTAATGAGGCACACGCAGCCTCAACTGGACTGGCCTGAGGATTCCCAAAAGATAGATTATTTGACGGGCGACTATATTAATAATCCCAAGTCCCCGCGTTTTTTGTTACATGCCGAAGAGGACCTGGAGCGGGTGAACTTATCCAATATCGCCGCGGAGGCTTATAAGGGAATAGATTATTGTTTTCGTTTGTTGTTTGGAGCTGAGAGTCTGGAAGATAAGATTAAAGCAGTGACCCTGACTTTGAATGTTTGGCATATGTCCGGCAGTCTATTTTGTGAAGAGGAAATCTTACCGGACATTGCTCGAACCTATGACGGAATCCCAACCCCTGCAGCACCATTCACTAGAAAAGAATTAGATGATCTAAGTAATATACCAACTAGTAGAGCTGAGTATAAATTAAAGAAGCTTTTTAAAGTTTGATCCCTATATATTATATATGTTTTTATCAGAAGAATTCACAGAGCAACTACACGCAGCACTAGAACAGAGTGCAGTTGAAGTTACCTATCTAGACGAAAATATGCAGAGGTTTGCAAAGTTGGTTCGACGAGAAGCGGGTGTTAAATATAAGAAGACCAAAAAGTATTTCACCTGTTCCAATATTGTAGACGGAAGCGTGGTGACTATTTATTATGCCAATTTAAAGGCCGCTTTCTTTGCAGACGCAGACATGCTAAAACAGTACGAGGGACAGAAGAGAGTTTATGAAAAGATTCTAGAAATTCTACCCGGAGATCAAGCAGAAGGCTTGCAAGACCTATCCATACATTTATTCAATTCTGTGCTCAGCTTTTTGTTATATCAATACAACACGGGATTGGTGGTAGATCTACAAAAGATTTTAAATCTTCTCACCAATTATGCAGATGGGGTATCTTTGGATGATCGCAAAGCTATGTTCATTCTAGGAGTAGAAAGTCCGGCAGTTCTGGCGGACTTAAACATTTGTAGGGCTCAAATGAAAAAGGTTCTCGAGAAAAGAATCCAATTAGAAGAAGAGATCATTGACCAAGAGTTTGAAACCTATAAGGAACAAGATCCGGACGTATCCACAGAAGAAAGAGATTTGGTTAAAGCTCATTTCAAAGAAGTGGTGGATGTAGAGTTTCCTTTAATAGATCAAGACACTTCTCTGTACTCTATTGTAACTAGACACTGGCCTTCTATCTTAGCTCCTAATGAACCTTGGCTCTTTATGAAGAGAATTAATTAGGGGTCCAGGTCTTCCAATACTTCATACGATTCATTAAGGCCGTGGAGAAATGAAGGACCAAGTTTCCTTGTCCTTGGCTTGCTTGCAATACTTCTCTAAAGAATTTGGAGGGCATGGAAGAAGATTTAACCGTTATGTAAGATTGCTCCATGTGATCATCTTCTACTGTGAAAAGATTGATATTGGTGTCTGTGATATTGGCAAATCTATTATGAGTTGCCAGATCCTTAACTAGAGAGTTACAGCTATTTTTTTGTAAAGTCCAAGTTAATATTCCTTCATCACTATTAACAAATTGTGGCCTTAGTTCTGGACGATTTAAACATAGGTTCAATTTATCACACCAACTGTCTAACAAGTGCTTGTGAGTCTTTTTATTAATACCCACAACACCGGCGTTAATGGTAGGCACATTAGGATCTTGCACCGGAAATTCTTTATATACATTTTCAGAAATTTTATGCAAATATTTTTGACGCAACCAATGTTTTAAAAAGAAAGTTTGCTTATTGGATATAATAGGAGAGGCAGATAGATCACCAACTACTAAACAATCTGAATCCATCCATATAGTATATTCATATGGACTAGCCATTATGTATAGGGGTTTAAACCAAGTTTGCCAATTGTCTATAGTTTTATGATAATCTGCAATGTCTACATATTTTAAAGTCATACCATTCTCAAAAGCCCATCGTTTTTGAGCTTCTGTGAATCCTATGTCTATACATATAAAATTAATTTTTCCTTTTAAAGAAAGAAACAGAGCCTGCACTCCCCCAAAAACATTGGTGTCTCCAGCAGTAACTACTCCTATAGTAGAGTCTAATAAATTAAAAGAAGGATAATTTTGTTGAATATAATTCAACCCATGTTTATATAAACTCATAAAATTATTTAACGAGGTGCCCTGGGTGTTACCCAAAAACTACTACCACTAGAATACCCATTAATGTCTGACACGCCCCCATATCCAATAGATACAAGAAAACCTATATAATAACCGGTTAATATGTCTGAAAATCCTATAGTATAACTACCACTATTCAAGCCACCTTTCGCGTGAATGTGTCCTTCGTCATATACTGCTCCTTGTCTTATACCGTTGTAATAAAAGTAATAACCAGTGTTAATGGGTCCTAATTTTGCCACACTAAACCATCCATTATTGCTATTGGCATATTGGCTTTTGGTTTCTGATACTACATTATAGATTGTCAAACCAGCTCGTGGATATTTTCTAGTTCCGTAATAATCTGACCAGGCTTGGACATCGTTAGAGGTTTTAATTCTAGCATTTTCTGGGAGATTAGTTACATAGGAACCACCGCGAGTAAATTTACCTATATTGGCATACGTCCATCCAGGAGAAAATTCATTTCGTATTTGACCCAAGCTAATTAAACCACTTGATTGTAACATATAATTATTTAATCAATTCCTGAATAGAATTTTTAAGTTTTCGATTTTCATTTCGGAGTTCTTTTATAGCTTCTATTAACACTGGTATTAATTTTTCATAACGAACGGCCTTGATTCCGTTGCTTCTAGTAGTTACAATTTCTGGTAGTACCTCTTCTACTTCCTGAGCTATGACTCCATAATCTTTTCCGGTATAAAGACTTTGCTGATCATTCCAATCAAAAGACACTCCATTTAATTGAGATACGATGTCTAAACTATTTGGAATGTGTTGAATATTATCTTTAAGTCTCTTATCAGAAGATGCAAATGCTATAATGTCACTATTGGTAGAAATGGTACTTGATACAAAAAGCGTACCGCTAAGAGTGGTGTTACCCGCCACTCCGAGAGTAGAAGCCGTGGATAAGGCTCCATTAGAATGAAGAGTTCCAGTGATTGCGGCATTTCCTGCAAGTTGCAAATTAGCATTGCCGGTCAACAACCCGCCCACTGTGAGAGCGCCAGCAGTACTAACAGTTCCTCCATTGGCAATGGTTAGAGATTCTCCTCCAGTTCCTGTGTTAAATCTTATATTATTCGTGGTACCACTACCTAACACGACATCATTAGAGCCATTCATGTATATCAACCGCGAATCAACGCCAGATACTGTTTTGGCATAATAACCATTTCCATTATCCACTGTAATATTACCACCACTAACTTGAAATTTTTGATCCGGTGACTTGGTACCGATGCCCACTTGGCCAGCAGAAGTAATCCTCATTTTTTCCACATCTGCAGTTCCGAAGAGTATTGGATATGCTGCCCTATTATTAATAGCTAACGGAGCAGTGGCATATTGATTAACACTCAAGGTACCAGGCCCCTTCATTGAATCATAGGGGTCAGTATAATTGCTTTCAGAAACATTACCGACCCATCCCAGCCAGGAACCGGTGCTATTACTTATAAATTTTACCCTTGCATAAGCAGATAGTGTTTGGTCATATATTCCAATACTACCACCATCTCCTACATTAGTTCCTACAATTGATAAATCTTGAGAAGGGGATGGAGTACCTATTCCAACTTTACCGGCATTAGTAATCCGTATTCTTTCTGTATTGTTAGTGCCTAGTATTACGGACCCTGCACCTCGAGTGCCGAGAGCTAAAGACCCACCTGCGTCTTGAGTCATGTAAAGACCGTTTGCTCCTACATTAAGGAAGGTTCCTGCAGTAAATCCATTAGAATATCCTCCCCAAGTTCCGTAAAAACCCGTAGCAGCATCACCAAGCCGAATGGTTGCGGACGTAGTATTACTAGTATCCTTTAACAAGGCATTGGCGGTGACACCCTCAATATGCAAGCGAGCTCCTGCAGAGGTGGTGCCTATTCCGATATTTGAATCTACGGACAAATTGCTATTGACTCTTGCTGCAGCTTTGGCGGTGACAGTGCCATCAGCGGAGATTGTAAGTCTTTCTATGTTAGTTAAAGCTCCTCCAGAAGTTCCTAAGGCCGTATTAGATATGGCCCATTTTCCAGTTGTTTTGTCAAAAGAAATCTCTCCGCCATATCCAGCAGAACAAAATTTTGCGCCTACATCATAATATCTATTACCCCACAACTTTATGGTGTTAGTATCTCCGGTAAACCAATTGTTGCTTTTTTCTTTGGAGGTAGTGCCTCCAATAGCAACTCCAGTTCCAAAACGTCCGTAAGAGGTAGCATCTATATAGGTTGCGGTAGACAATACCCAATCTTGCGTAGATGCAAAGGTAATAGTTTTAGTAACATCTAAATGGTTACATAAAAAATAATCAGTTGCGTCCGGCAAAGAAAATTTTAAAAATTCTGAAATCTTTTTATTTGGCATAGTCTCTAATGATATTTATCTTGGCTGTCTCTCGAATAAGTATTCTTATAGGCAGAGAATTGTCTGCTTGAAGTTCCCCCGAAGAAGGGGTAACATATAAGAAGAATAAATGAAAAAGATTCTTCTACTAGCTCTAACATCATCCTTCTTGGTTGGATGTACAGAAAAAACCGGAATAGCCCTGACCGTGTTTCGAGACAATACTGAAAATAAAATGATGAAGGTTGCCGGCGAGGGAGAATGTGCTTTGGAGATGTACCGGAGCCAATATTCTTCTTTTAAAGAACGACTAGTTCGTTTGAAGACCTTGCAGGCGGTTTATCAGGATGAATTGGATGCTGCGTATGCCAAGGGAGATGAGCGCCGGATTGGCCATTATACCAAGTTGCAAGCAGAACTTAATAATAAGATTCCAGAAGCAGAAAACACTTTAAAAGAATTCTTTGCTGTCTATGAACAGCAACGTGCGGAAGTACGGTTTCTGAAGGAAGAAATTAGTAGTTATAAAGCCAATGCTTCCTTGATCAATACCACAGATACAGTTATGGAATGTGAAAAGAGAGCAGACGTTATTAAGAGTCTCTTAGCTGATCTTAAAATTAAGTCCAAAAGAGCACAGTCCACCTTTGAGGTTAATAGTTTTGAAGATAAAAATGTAGTAAGGTAATATGAAAAAAATATTGTTTTTGAGCTTGATATCTCTTTCAATGATTGCCTGTGAAGGCAAGCGATATGTCCTAAAAGACAATGATCCAAAAATGGTGTTCTTGGAAAGTCACTATCCTCAAATGAAAATCACCAGACAGGAATTGGCTCGTGAAGTTGAAGTGTGTAAGGCTAATTTAGCTAAGCTAGACACCCTTTACGGAACCTTTGAACAAAAATCATCAAAAGACTTTGTCTATGAGAAGGTTAAAATTCTAACACAGGACAGATCTATCCTGGTAAATCAGCTTAATAAAGTAGATGCAGAAATTGAAAAGAGCATGGCGGTAGAAACATTTAACAGTATCGATCAAGGAGGTTTGAAGCTTACACAATTAAATTCTTTGATGGAAGAGACCACTACTTTGATTTTTAAATCTCGCAATCTAAATAAAACCCAACACCAAGCATATAACACATCACAATAAATTAACCGTTGCATTTCCCTCAACACATATCTAATATAAATCGTATGACAAAACTAAAACATACTATTGTAGCCGCTCTTATTGCAGTGGCTTTCACGTCAGGAGCTTCCGCTGGTTCTTCAACCCGCCCAATCGGCCCTGACATCTCGTTGGCTTCAAAGTCAGATTTGACTGGTAGCTTAGAAACGAGTTTGGTATCTAATTACACGTATCACGGTCGTGTACTAGATAGCAATCCAGTGGTAGTTCCAAAGTTGTCTTTGGCATATCCGTTGTTTACAGGAGGTACTCTACAACTATCTACAGAACAGATTGTAGGAACTAGTGGATCCACCTTGTATCGTAGCAAGTACAATGCAGGACTCGCCTTAGGTCTCGGACGCTTCACAGTGACTCCGGGATATGAAGTTAAGGCATATCCTGGTCGAGATGGTGTAAACACTCAAGGAGTAACTGGTCGGGTATCTTTCAATGATGAAGGATTTTTTCCAGTAACCTTGAATCCATATGTCTACGTCTCAAGGGCAGTAGATCCAAAGGGAGGGACTTATTACGAAACGGGGATCCTTCCTACTAAGAACCTCGGAAAGCTATCTGTTAGTGTCCCAGTTAGTGTGGGTGCTGGCTCTAGTAGCTATTATACCCGAACTAACAAGGACCTAAAGTATGCATTTACAGGAGCCGGACTAGCTTTTGTGTATAACGTAACCGATCGACTTGCTCTCAAGGCAAGTAGCATCTACTATAATACAGACACAACTCTGGCAAATGCCTCCAACAGCTTTGTGCAGAATTCTGCAGGAGTAACCGTTTCATTCTAATTTAGAATAGCCAACTCCTGCCTCTCAAAGCCGGTGTCGAAAGACACCGGCTTTTTTATTTGAACTTCCCCATAAAAGTTGGTATAATAATAGCATGAAAGAAGAAACCACAGACCAGACAGAAGAGATCGTAGAAGAATTCACCGCCATTGAACCAGGATTCGAGAATCCTTATGTTAAGGCTGTGGAGATTCTTAATAGAGCCTTTGACCATTTTAATGAAAAGTATTGTGAAAATATCCTCAATAGGCCGTTGATTACCATTTTGTCTAGAGGCAAGAAGGCTTGCCTCGGATGGCATTGGAAGAACAAGTGGCAGTATCAGAACACTCTTCATACAGAGATTATGATTGCTGCAGAGACTTTGAGGAGACCCATTAATGATATTCTAGAAACCCTTCTCCATGAAATGGTTCATCTTTGGAATAGTCAGCATAATGTCTTAGATTGTAGCAAGACCCAGTATCATAATAAAAATTTTAAAAAAGTAGCAGAAGACAAGTTCTTTCTAGAAGTAGATAGAATGCCACAGAGAGGATTTGCACTGACTAGCCTATCTGTTAGATCCCTAGCAGACGTACAGGAATTTGTGATTAAAGAGGGCGTTCAAGATTTTCGTTTGGTACGAATAGACACCTTTGAAGAAGGTCCTGGTAAAAAGAAACAATATATGATTAATGTTTCTGAAGAAGATTATGAATGGTTTCAACATCTAAAATTTACACAAGGGCTTAAATCTAAAGAAACATTTGCTCTTATTAGAGCAGAATATGAAATTAATAATCCAACAGAAATTAAAGAGATTTTAGAAGAGGTGGCATAAATATTAAGGGCGTGTATCAGGAGACTATTGCTTTTAGTCTTTTCGCAAATAGTTCTTCTTGAAAGACTTTAGATACACGCCCTTTTTTATTATATGGGTGGGAGGGATAATAGGTAAATATAGATTATGAGAGTGGCCATTTCCTTCTGTTCCAGCATCCTTCATCTCCTCCTAGATGGATTTAATCAAATCATAACATCTGTTTCAGAATCCCGAAGTCAGCGGCAAGGTCCGCAAAAAGAGCCACGACTATATAAGATACCTCGCTTGGGTCGTTAGAAACTCTTTTCACAGGGACTTAAATTAAGTTCCTTGGCCTTTTCCGGACAAACTACGTGGAACACGGACCCCACACTGTGGAGGCTTCCTTTGTTACCTGTAAACTCACAAGTAACAGTAGCTTCTGCTTCTGCTTCTTCTATAATTTCTTCAGCCCTCTCCATTCCATAAGTGCTAGCATGTACTAACAAGAGTCCGTACATATTTTTAATAGAAGTAATATTAATCTGTTCTTCGCCTTCTTTGTCTATATAAGACTGTAATTTATTACACATTCTATCAAGAAGATTGTACCAACCAATCCCACATTCAAAATATTGAACCCTTGCAAACAGTTTAGGATAGGTGTCAGTTAGTTTGGATTTAATGTTTAAACACATCGACATACTTTTATTATAATTGAATAACCATATCATGCTACGAAATACTAAGTATTTAACGTTGTATGAAAGATCTTATTGCAGCTATAATTTATGCCTTTATTTGCGTGGCTAGTTCCTTTGTGGCTGTTGAAGTTCGTAAGGAAAGTTTACCAGCCTGGTCTTCTATTATAACAAGCACCTTGGGAATGTTTGTGTGGGCATATGTAGTGAGGCATTCAGCTCTCGGGTTAGTAAAACTAAGTGCTCTATATGATATTTTAGGAGCATTGGCTTACTTTGCTGGATTTGTAATCTATGGAGAGAACATTTCTAATATACAATGGGTGGGTATTTCTTTAATGGTTTTCTCTATCTATCTAATAAACAGTCACTAAGTTTGTATAAATAATTTATTATGGGATCATTTAATGAATATGTACAAGATGCTTTAAACGGAAATACTTTAGAAGAAGGGCTGTTTAGCCGCATAGGTGCAAGGCTGCAAGGAGCTAAAACGGCTGCAAGTACTATGGCTTCTAATGTAGGTGCTGTAGGAAAGGCTATTGTTCGTGGAACTGGAGGAGCGGGTATTAATACTCAAGATGCTGCCAAAGAAGGGACCTCAGCTAAAATTCAGTCTATAGCAAAATCTCACGCAACTGATATGTTGAATGATTTTTACAAATTAGGACTTTTTCCAAAAGGAAGAAGACCAAGTACTCAAAACATTACAGACCTAGTTTCCAACATATCTAAGACAGTAGAAACTATTTCAGGATCGAGTAACATTAACCCTACAGAACCAGATGCAATTACAACCCCTCCTCCAACTGACCCCGGAACAACAGATCCAGCTACTTCAACAGATCCCGGAACAACAGATCCTGCCACTTCAACTGACCCAGGAACAACTACAGAGCCCCCTCCAGCTGAATCTGGAACACCCCCTCCTTCAACTGAACCAGGAACCTCTACAGAACCCCCTTTAACAGAACCGCCAGTTACCAAGCCTAGAAGGGGCAAATTACCAGCCGCTGGAACCTCTAAACGCAGAAGAGGTGGTTTGCCCGCTGCTGGAAAATCTGCCGCAAGGCCTGCAAATTTCTTTGATAATTTTTACGTAAACCTTATCAATAAAACATTAATTTCTTAATTTTGTTGCTTTAAAGATTTTTTGATATAAAATATACTCAATGCGTCTTTAGTTTAATGGTAAAACTGCGGTCTCCAAAACCGTTGATGAGAGTTCGATTCCCTCAGGACGTGCCATGCGGGTATAGCATAGTGGCTAATGCCCTAGTCTTCCAAACTAGATAGGAGGGTTCAATTCCCTCTACCCGCTCCATTTTTAACAAGCAATCGTAGCTCAGCTGGATAGAGCAACAGATTTCTAATCTGTTGGTCGCGGGTTCGAATCCCGCCGATTGCACCACTTTGGTTCACGGGTAACCACAAACCCAATGGTATATAGGTCTTGTCGTGATTGGAATGTAGCTACATAGAAATCCTGCCCGTGGACCATTTTTTATGATAAATAAATAAATAAATAAAGATATATGAAACGATACTATTTCTTTGAACAAGTTGTAACAGGAGGCTCTCAAAAACAAGGATATTCCTTACCCGACCTCATAGACAACTCAAGAGACGTTCAAGATTTAATAAACACTATAGAATCTGATCCAGAATTAGCAGCTGGTGTCAGAATGGATGACGTTCAACATCAGGGAAGCTCTCAACTAAATGCTGGGGCAATTTGGAAAAAATTGGAAAAGACTCCAGTGGGTGAAAGACTTTCAAAGGCATATCCTCTCATTAAAAACTATCGAATTAGTTCTGTATCTACGAGCAGCTCGGCATTTAAACCTGGTTCTTATGATCCTCAAATAGAAGGCAAACCAAACACTACTAGAGAAATTGATGCTTATGATAAGTGGGGAAATTCTGAAGGATTAAAACTTCGGGGTCAAAATATGCCCTCCTTTAGAGAGTATATGTATACGGATAAGTGGAGGACGGACGAAATATCAGGAGGAGGGGCTAAACAAACTCCAGTGAGTGTAGCTACTCAGAAGCAGACCCCGATTGTGTAAGTTTTTACGAGAGATTCCCCAAAAGAGTTAGTATAATTAAGACATGAAAAGAACCGTTCTTCGATTTTTAGGTAAAGCCATCTTAGCAGTTAGCCCTCTTCTCTGGAAGATTCCTACAAAGTGGGCCTTTAATCTCCACCAGACACTCGGCGATATTGCTATCAAATGGCATCACGAACACAATTTAGACCTGTGGGACGAAAACCACGTTGGAATTTAATGGACACCTCTTTATTATATTCCATAATACAAGAATTGGATAATCAACTAGGTAATGTAAAATTACATTATTCTAATGCAGAAACTGTAAAACATTTGTTAGAATTGAGAAATCAAATTATACAAAAGCATAATCCCCCGGAAGATATTGATTGGACTATCCAAAATAAAAATGCTTTGAATGTAATAAAACATTTTGAATGGAATATTATTTGGAAATAAATAAATATTACTTGTAAAGATAATCTTTATAAGTCATTATTTCAGACACAACGTTAAAATACCCCTCTGCTTCAGAGGGGTATTTTTTATATATTTTTAACAAACTAGTAGCTTCTTCTGCATGAGAAACTCTAGCCATTAGACTTTCTGCGATATAATCTATAGTGTCTAAAACATTGCCCTCTCCAAAACCAACTGCATCTTTTGTTAATTTGATTTTTGCGTCATTTAGAGAAAGACTAAGATCACCACACTGGTATTTGATTATCATTTCTAATTGAAAAGGTATTATTTTAATTTGAGGAGTTGTTTTATACTCTATAGAACACAAATACCTCTTCATTTCAACCGGATCTAAATTTTGAAAGTAAGCACCGTGACTATTAATCACCCAGTCCACGGCTGTTTCATACGATTTAGAGTTATATGTTAAATACCAATCTAACTCTTTAGGACTTGGAGGAAACCCTAGAACATCTAGGTAAACCCTTCGTATCAATTGAGATTCTCTTAATGGTGTGGCTCCCAAACTTAATTGAGAACCAAATAGCAATAATCCAAAAAAGGTTATTACAGTTAGCCAGAGCTTTACAAACCCCTTCATATAAATACTTATCTTTTCTTGGTGACTTCCCTGCTCATATGAGTTATTATAATATCACAACATATGAGTACAACAAACCCAAACATCGTCATCAAGAACATCACTTGTCTTACTGGTCGTAATGTCGAACCTACCACTGAAAAGACTTATAAGATGTGTCTAGTTGAAAAGAGCATTAATCATAGCAAGTATACTGTAATTGGTATGGTTGATCGCACTAACAATGTTATCTTGCAGACACGATTCCACAATGTTCGTGACAACAAGGGTCGCTTCGCACGCGTTGCCCGCAACCGCCGTAGCCGCTAAAAAATAACCTCTAAGGGCTCTGGAGTAAATCCAGAGCCCTTTCTTTTTTTATGAAAACTCCAGATCCTAAAAAACATTTAATCATTTCTCTCATCAAATCCGGCTTTCGAGTCTGGGCAGGAATTGTATTACTTCTAAATAATAATATGGCAATTCCAGTTGCGGGTATGCTTATTATCATTGCAGAAACCCTAGGAATTGCAGAAGAATTGTTTTAAAATGAGAATTAAAAAGAATATTCGGAAAACATATTTTCTCAATATTCTGGGAAATAAATTTTATATTAATTTTAAAGGCAAAAATAGAGATATTGTTTGCTTGGAACCAGAATTAGAGAAAGATATTGCCGGTAGACCAAATCCCTATTATATGCAAATGATTATGGGGTATATGCACAAAGAGGGATTTTTAACAGATGGCCTTCCAATTAATTTTAGACATATCGAAGAAATGGAGCAAGAAGAAGAGTGACCTTCCCACAAAAGAGATCTATGATATATACAAACAATAACACATATGAATACCACCAACACCAACACCAAGCGAGTATCCCTGTCATCTGTAGTTTCTTCCATTCTTAAAAATGCCGGAACTTCAGGAGTATCTGTCAGTAAGGCAGTAGAAGTTGCAACCACAGTTGCAGCGGAACACAATCTTACTATTAAAATCAATTATCGTTCTGTTTATCAACAACTTAAAACCCTTGGAAGTCCTTCCAGTAAAGGACACTTTGTAGACAAGCAGTATACAGTTGAGACAAAGGAAGTGGTGGCAGTTGCTGCTTAATCTTTATGGTCTGATACAGAGGCAGCAGTTAATAGAAGAAGTTTATAGAGATCAGCAACATCTTCTATATCTTCTTCTAGTAATATACTTTCCAAAAGTTCATCTGCATTTCCCTCTTTAATAATTTTTTTAACATGAAGAAGGAGGTCCTCATTTGTAGGATCTTCTCCGTGTATATTTGTATAATCTGATATCAAAACATCCCGTGTTTCTAATATTAGATTTAAAGTTTCCTTTATAGTCATGTTTCTTATTTAATCGCCATAGTGTCCATATAAAGCGGATAAATATATTATATGGGTAAAAAGAATTCTTTATGTAGTCCTACTACTAAATTAATACTGTATATCACGACAGCTTCTCTAGCTTCTTTACTAGCGGACTTAAATCATTATTTACAGACAGCATCCCAGGCAGTGTCTCATGTAGAAGTTCCTGAAGGGCATTTAATTAAATGGTCAATCATTCTTATTAATTTTGTATTGCAAGGATTGATTGCTTGGAGGGCATTTATTGATGATGCCCATCTAGATGCCCACATAGAAGCACACCATTCTGATCCGGAACATGAACACCACTCAGATTAATCGGGAACTTCCCCAATAATTCTACTATTATAGTAGTATGAAAGAAAGTATTCAAGAGTTGGCAAAAAAGGTAAAAGCAACCAATATTCAAATTGTAGTTGATGATCCAGAGTGGCAAAAGCTTCGAGTGTGGTTGAAGGGTAAATGGGCAGCTCAAGGGCCGGAGTGTGTAAAGGGGCTGCAAGCTTATTTTGATGTAGATCCAAATAATCCGTGGAGGGTTCGTCGGGTTTTAAATTATGTCACCTGTTCAGGATTTCGGACAGGAGCTATTAAAGAACCTTCTGTAGATCCTCTGAGAGATCAAGTCAGAAATGCCTGGGCAGGGTTACTAGGTGATAGAGCCACTCATCGAGTAGGTGGCAAATTATAAGAATCATGGTACTACTAAGGGATAAGTAGTATCATATGGCTGTTCAATTTTTAGATGCTCTTACAGTTTCTGGGTCTGTATCCTCCAATTCTATTATATACGGAGACGGCAGTGGACTAACTAATGTTCTACCTCTTTCTGGGGGCCAACTTACGGGGTTTGCTGGATTGTCGGGAGATAATGCCCATTTCAATTATTTTTATGGGGACGGTACATTTGTTACTAATGTTACTGGTATAGATCCTTCCAAGCTTTCATTAACTGGAGGAACTCTTACAGGACTACTGTCTGGTAAAAATGCAATTTTTGATGGACTGAGTGCGTCTTCAATTGTACTAAACGGATCTCCTTTAGGATCTGCTAGTGACCTTGCAGCATTATTAAGAGGTGCAGAATTAGATGTATTATCTCTTAAAGCTGGTGGTGTTATTGCCACTAATCAAATATCTGCAAAAAATTTATTTGTAGACAATGCCACGGTTTATAACAATCTATCAACATATGCTCTTCATACAGATATTATTGTTGGCAATGTTACTGTTGTAGGAAACTTAACCGCAACCGGAACCACCACCTTTAATAACACCACAGTCTTCACTAATACCAGTTCTTTAAGTGTTATCAATCTAGGGGACGGTCCTGCCTTGTATGTTCAACAAGGACTTGGTCCTGGAAACATTGCAAGTTTCTATGATGCTGATGGTATAGAAGCGTTGCATGTAGGAAACGCCAAATTTACTAACGGAACAATACCAGCTGGAGTTATTGGCATCAATACATCCGCTCCTAATAAGACCCTAACAGTGATAGGCACTGTTAGTGCTACCGACAATGTATATTTTGATAAACAAATTACCACGTCAGATGTTTCTATATCTAATTCAGTTTCTGCTTCTTATGGAGTCTTTAGCCAGTATGTAAATGCGGCTAGTTTATCTGGTACTCATTACGGGGACGGATCTCATCTGGATGGGGTGTTATCCTCAGCTGTATATCAACCCAAGATTGCATCGGTCGAAGCAACTGTTAATAGCTTATCTGCTCGCTGGAATACTACATACGCCTTGGTAACTGCTCTTAACATAAGCAGTAAGCAAGTAGCTCTTATAGGAGACGGAATAAATAGAATATTCTCTATTTCTCACACTATTAGTTCTATTGATAGAGTAGTTAATATATATGATAACTCTAGTGGTCAAACTGTAATTCCCACCATTGCAAACAAAGATCCATACATTACAGTCGTATCTTTTAGCTTTATACCAACAACTAATGCCTATAAGGCCGTTATCATAGGGTAATGTTGTTTATAAAGATAAATAGATATGTATGTCTATAAATGTAGTAGATGATTTAGTTGTATACGGCAACACATATGGCAGTGGATCCTTGTCTCTTATAGGATCTGCTTCTGCTCAGAATGTTGTTTATGCCAATGGGGGCAATTCTACTCTGTGGAATGCTACATATTCTACGGTTCTTGCTTCTTCCGCTCAATGGGCAGGGGCAGACACCACTACGGGTTCTGCAGGAGGAGATCTTTCTGGATCTTATCCAAATCCTACAGTTTCTAAATTGCAAGGCTATACGATTAGTACAGCAACTCCTGTTAATGGACAGATTTTACAATGGAATGGAACAGCTTGGGTTCCCGGATCAATTGCCGTAGGGGGTAGTGGAGGAGGTGGATTAACATACTTCTTAAATCAAGGACTATCTGCTCAATCGCCAACTACCAATTTACCATTAACTGCTCATGAACTAGGACGAACAGGGCTATCAGCTCAGACTATTGTCACTAGTCCTACACTTTCACAGGTTAATTATGATCTAGTTGCGGGATTTGTATCAGATGTATTAGACCCTAACATTACTGCTATTCCAGCAGGTCTATGGGATTTTAATCTATGGGGGTATAGTGATGCTAACCAAAATGAAACACTATTAGTACAAGCATTGATATACAAATACGACGGGGTTAATGCTCCAACTTTATTATCAACTTCAGAGAGTACAAAATTAACAAACGGGGGTGTTTTTTACCCTATAGTTATTTCATGTTTACTCACTCAAACACCTATACTAACATCAGATCGTATATACGTTGAGTTTAGAGCAAAAGCAAGCTCTAATAACCATCATGTAACTTTTGGGTTTGGAGGTAATACACCAACACATTTTCATACAACTTTACCATCTGTGGGTGGGTCTGGGCTAGTAAAAGTAATTAACGGTATATATCAAACACCAGCATCTTTGTTGGTTGATGTAGATGTAGCTTCAAATGCTCAAATTAATCAATCTAAGATATTAAATTTAACAACAGATTTAAGTGCTAAATTTGATAAATCTGGGGGAACGGTTAACGGAAATTTAACTGTAACTGGAACATTTTCTACAGTTGATACTCCCAAATGGGCCTCTGTTTATTCTACTACAAATAATTTATCAAGTAATTGGAATATTGCTCATAACACAGCCACCACATATCAAGCGGTTTCTAGTACCTATGTCACTCTAAGCGGAACTCAGACTTTAACAAATAAAACAGTAGTTGATTGGATGACTTTAGTTAGAGGATATAACATTGCTCCTACTTTATTGGCAACTATAGGAACTGGAGAAGTATACAGTTATGTTTACAACTCCTCTCCAACAAACAAAACATATTACAGATTTATATCAACTAATGGCAGCACAGATGCTTTCTACACTACATGGAACGGCACAGCAGTTTCTGGATTAGTAGCTAGTAAATCGATTACATTATAATAAATACAACTATAACATGGCAACGTATATTTCAAATGGAACAGGAGATTGGACAACAGCATCAATATGGTTAACTGCTGCAACTGGTACATTTACACCAACAGCAACTGCTAGTGTTGCTCCTCAATCTAACGGTAGAGATAAAATTGTCATTAGGCAAGGCCATACTGTTACATATAATACTTCAGGTGTATTTGGTGATGGAGGAGGAGGACATACGCTTGGCACTGGTACTAAAAATATTTCAACTGCCTCAATCATATTAAGTGGAGGTACATTAAGAGCATCAAGGACTCAAAATACAGCATTAACAGCAGTAGGAACTATTTGGGTAGACGGTGCAAGTGTATTAACAACTAATTCATTTTTGGATTGGGGTACAGTAAATGATCCTTTATCATCAGTTACTTCTACAATTTCACTCTCTTGTAATAGAGATGGTTCAGCAGCAATATATGTTAACCGTGTATCAACTTTAACTCTGTATAATTCTGCATGTTTTTGTGGTTTAGAGAAAACAAGAAATACCTTTTTAACATCTCCTGCAAGTGCTTCTCAAAATCAAATTGTTGTTAATGCTAGTAAAAATTGGGCAAATGGTGATTTAATCTGGATTGAATCTGATACTACTAGTACAAGTAGAGCTTTTAGTGCAAGAATTTCAAACGTTTCTGGTAATACAATTACTTTAGATACTAATTTAAACTTTGCAAGATTAGCAGGAACGAGAGTTGGTAATTTTAGCAGCACGGTAACTTTAAAATCTTTAGAAAGTTCTCCTCAAGCTGCTGGATTAATTTTAGATGGTTCAAATGGAGCTTATCAAGTTAATAATGTTTCATTTGAAAATTTTGGTACTAATTGGACAAGAACAGATGCAACTGGTAATATTCTCGCTGGTGTTGGAGCATTAATTTGTACTGTTACATATAGTTCTATAACACAACCTATTTTTAAAGGAATATCAATTTCTTTAAACGCTTCAACTGCCCCCGCTTTCACTTCTACAGGACTACCTTATAATGAAATTATTGCAGATGATATTGCTATCATTGTTCCTAGTAATTCCACCATAGGTTCATTTTATTTTGGAGCTAATAATCTAACAAAAGTTACAAATTCTGTAATATATAGATGTGGTATAGGATATGAATCGGCTGGACCATATAAAATAACATTCGAAAATTCTTACTTAAATGCTGAAACTAATATTCTACCAGTTGGTACTACTGGAGCGTATAATATACTTAATAACTGCACATTAAGATCAAACGGTCAGCTTTTATATTTTGACAATTTAAACTCATGGAAAGCAAATAACTGCACTCTTGTATATCCATCTCCTAGAACAATAGCAACTAATACTCTAAATGTGTTTGGTGACATGACATTGTTAAACTGCACAATGAGTGTTCCAATTTCTTCGTATACATTTTCTACTGTAAACAGAACTCTTAATGAGGCTACTTTTAATATCTTTAATCCGAATAACGATAGTACATCTACTTCATTCAATTATTTTTATCACGCAACAACAAATTCTTCTATAAGAAAAAATGGTTTAACTTCACTTTCGTTTAGACCAAAAATTCCAAATACAGCATTTGTTAAAATATTTACTATACCAGCTATTCAAGGTGTTACTCAAAAAATTAAAGGTAATTTAAGATTTGATTCAGCTTATGGTTCAACCACTCCACCTTCAATTACGTTCGGTGGTGCAGTTACTACTACAACATTTACTTGTCAATCATCTGTAAATACTTGGAATGGTTTCGAATATGATCTTACACCAACATATACTGGTGATATAGAAATTAGATTGACAGGAACAAGTACACTTTCTACAGGTTTTGTTTATCTTGACGGTTTAAATTTAGATCCCTTTATTAAAGATGTAAGATGGTATGGATATGAAGTAGTTAAAAATGCTTATAGAAGTGTTGATACATTAACAACATTAACAGAAAACCAAGTATCTTCCGTTGATATAACTAATTTAGATCGTCTCTATGATGCTTCCAATTACTGGACAATTAATAATCCATTATCAACTTCGTATCTAGACTTATATACAAGGAACGGAACTGTGTTAGATTTTGGTGATAAGAACATTGTTGTTAATAATTCAGCATCTACAAATTTCGCATATGCTAGTGCTTCAAATACAATAACAATTAAAACTCCTTTACTTTCTTCTGGTAATAATTTTAATACTGTAAAGACAAGTGGATTGGTGACATTATCTGGCAGCGCTATTCTGTCAAATATAACAGTTAATGCAAACGTATCTTCATTAAATGTATCCAACTTAAATGGAGTAACAATTTCTAAATTGCTAAGCTACAATACAAACACTCCTTCATTGGTAACATACACTAATTGTACCATAACTAGCGCTACCAATGAAGGATCAGCAAACGTAACAATTAAGAAGATAAATTCTACTGTAACCTATGTCTAATATTTTAACATATATCCCAACTTATATAAGCCTGACTTTACAAGGAGGGTATATTGCTATCTATGATAACGCGACAACTCAGCAGTATTATCAAAATACAGACGGTACTTTAGAACTGCCTTATTCAGCTACTGGAACGTGGACGTATAAGATTGCTAAATACGGATACAAGTTAGTTACTGGTACATTTACGATTGATCGTGCTGCTGGAGGTATCGTAACAATTGCTCCAACATATATCCAAGACATTTATGTATCTGATGTAGTCGCATCCGTTTCTGCTTATTCTGATTTTAGTGTAACACAAAAGATTTATGATTACCTATCTTATTACAGAACTACTAGTGCTGGATTAGGATATGGAGATTTAAATTTTTATGCATCTACATTAGACGTAGGTTCTAATAATATTATTCTATTTGATTCTGCTTCCCCAGCATTTAGTTATGACGGAAGTACTTTTGTACTTCATTGCAATACGCTTTCTGGAGCATCCGTTAAGACAAATGGAACTCTTTCAGTTTCTGGTAATAGTGGGATTACAAATATCACTATAGCAGCTAGTGCAACAGACAAAACTCCAAATGATTTAACAAATGTAATAATTAACGGCACATTAATTTACAATACAAATTCTCCGGCATCTATTACATATACTAATTGTACTATTGGTACTGTTGTTAATATAGGAACTGGTAATGTTTTAATCAAGCGTGTTAATTCTACAATTAACAATGCCACTGATCCAGAAATTCAAAATTATGCACCTACAATTATTAATATAAGTCCATTAAGTGGCAGTGTTGGAATATATGATAATACTAACTCTAAACAATATTTTATTACAGAACCTTCTTCAATTGTATTAGCATCTAATGCGTCTGGATTGTGGAATTATAAAATAGCAAAATATGGGTACTATTCAATCAGTGAAAATTTTACAGTTGATCCCGCCATCGGATCAACTATTACAATTAATCCCAATTACGTTAAAGATTTGTTTATAACAGAAACCAAGGTTGACGTGGCATCTGCTTATAATAATCTAGACTCTGTCGCGAAGATACATGATTATTTGTCTTATTATCAAACAACATCTGACGGCATTGATTACGGAGATATTGAATCAGAAACTTTTGGTACATTATCTTTTAAAAATGGATTAGCTTTGGATGCAACCGCAAGTAATGTTGTTAGCATTTCGGGAGATACTTTAATACTAAAAAGTATAGTATTGACTGATGATATAGTATTTGCAATTGGCAAAGATTTTTACCAATTAAATAATAATTTAATTTCTGATAAAATATTAATAAGATCCAATAATTTAGATAGTGAATTAATATTTACAGGAGCAGATTCCATTACAATTTACCAAACAGAGTCTGATAGAGATACTTTAACAAATCCAGGTCCTACATCAACTGGTGGAGCTCTTAGATTCAAGTATGGTCAAATATCTACAAATAATGTAATTTTGTCTGGTGATAAATATGCAAGAGTTACAGTTGGTGGTATAGTCTTGTCTAATACCATTAGTATTGTCAAAGGACATAATGCAATTGATTTTGGTACCACAGGAACACTTCAAGTTATTTTAACCAATCAAGGAATTATTAATAAAGGAGTTCAAAAAGCAAGCATCTTAGTGCCTCATACCATTAATACAATTTCATAGTAACAATTGAACCCAATATAACTAAATAAATATATGAAAATTGTAGTACAGTCTGAGACCTCTGTAGAATTGAATGAAATTAATATTTTGGCAGTTCGTGATAGTTTTTTTGAAAAAAAAATTACGGCTAGAATTCACGGTTTGCCAAGGTCTTTGATTTTGTGGGGACCTGCAGAATATGATTCTAAAGAAGCCCGTTCATGGAACAATGATAGTGTTTTCCTTAAGGCGTTGGAAAAATTATCGGCTCCAAATCCTTCTTTTGAATAATTTTGCTTGAATAATTATATAATTGTTATATAATTGTAAATAGATCTTTAACATTTGGGGGCGCATTGGTTTCGACTGAGCGCTGAAAACTTTAGTTGCAATCCGAGGAAGTCTGGTTGGCCTCGTTAAAATCTCTGGACAAACAAATAAATGCAACTGATAATACAGAAGCACTCTTAGCTGAAGCAACCCACATCATCAACAACTTCGAGGATTACCTCGCAGAAGAAGAGATGTACGAGCTCGCAGCCTAACAAACAGAAATGGATCCTATTAAAATTTCTGGAGTAACCTAAGTAGGTTTGAGTAAGATCGTGAAGCTCAATAAAAACAAGCCGAGAGTAGCTGGTAGACTTCGCGCCAGCAGGTAGACTAAAAACTAGCTAACAACCCTTTGTCCCTATAATGTTAGCAAAATATGATTGTAGACGCTAAAGTCTAAGTTTTCAGGACAGGGGTTCAACTCCCCTCGCCTCCACCATTTTCTAGTTGATTGATTAACACATTTGCTGTATGATCTATACATGCAACCAACAATTCAAAAACTTCGCAAAGCTGGCTTCAAGGTTCGTATACTACACACTCGTCATTATGAAACACCACCAACCAGAATGGCTCGTATGGATCAATCAAAACGTCTTTCCGCTAAAGGGGGTTATACTCGAATTGATGTCACCACACCTAACAACGAGGTTACTGTGATTGGTGAAGCCCATTGTTCTCTACAAGACAGTTTCAATCGGAAGTTGGGCAACTCAATTGCTCTTGGCAGGGCTCTGGTAAAACTTTCAGAAGATCCACTAGGAGCTATTACAATTGGAAGTTTTTAATTCAGAGATAAAAGGACTGGGAGAGATTGACTCCCAGTCCTTTTGGAATAAATATATCATATGCCTTTCAATCACCATTTTTGGAGTAGCCTTTCCAAACAATCAAATACTGTAAAAAAACAATCTTTAACAGAAACTTATAGCAGCATCTTAGAGGCAGCTGCCTCTCCTTTGGGTAAAAGACTACTAGAAGCTGGTGTAGTTTTGAGAAATTTTTTTCCGGGAAAGGTAAAGATAGCAAATAAAACTTCTAAGGTATTTGCTGAAAAACATCCTCACATCAGAATTACAGCTCAGGATCAAGAATCTGCAGACAAATATACAAATTTATCCGCGGACGAATTGAATGCTATTATCCAAGGATCCGGATATGTCTGTGTGAAGAGAAGTAATCCTTACAACGATGTGCCTGACGAAACATCTCAAGGCATTGGAAGAACAGCTGATTCTCTTTCTTCAAAATTTTATACATATTTAATAGCAAAAATTAATCCAGAAACTAATCAACCAGATTTTTCAACAGAGTGCAAGATAGTAATCGGCAAAGGAACTTTTGGAAATAAAGGAAATCAAGCCGAAAAACAAATGTTAGATACTCTTAAAGCTTCTTCTGAAAGTGAAAGACCAGCTGATAATGTTGTAATAAATTTATTCAAAGAAAAATTCAATATACAGATTGTATCGGTAGAATCTCGGAAGGGTTCTACTCGAAGACCCTTTACAGGTAAATGTGAAGATTATGGTTCTGCCATAGCAGATATGATAGGAAAAGATATCAACGGAAAGGAAATTTATATATCTTTTAAAAATATAGACGGATACACTATATTAAACTCAGGAGCAACTGGTTTATTCTTTTATACAGATACTAAAAAACCAGCTTTTGGATTTGATCCAAACGGAACTAAAAGCTTTGTAGGACACATGTTAACCAATTTAAATTTTGATGTAGAATTTGCATTGGATAGATTAAGTAAAACTGGCGCGGCTTATATGGGAAAAATTGAGGGTAATCAAACTTCGTTCAAAAGAGATATCATTCCAGGTTCTTCACAATATATAAAAGAGATGGTTCAAGCCGCTTGTTCATATGGTTATTACTATTTGAGAGACCTGGAAAAAGATGGTATGCAACTTGAAAGTTTAATGACACCACAGGATGTTTTAGATTTTATAGGTGAACCACTAAGTGATGGTGGATATATTTCTTATCCATATTTTGAATCCAAAACAAAGAAGAAAAAACACTTTGATATAGAATTATGGACTAAAGGTAAAAACAATAAAGTCAAACAATTTATATTACAGGTCAGAACTGCTTCTGGAGGATTTGAACCGGATCAATTAAACTTGATGTTGACTTATCCCAAATCCACCAAATCTATTCAATTGAATACAAATGAATCTGTAGATTGGGCTTGCCAATAATATAAAAATTTTAGATAATAGGTCATGGCTTATATTGCAATGACTAACTACCAAGGTCAGGTCTTTAAGGATATGACCATCTCAGCCCCTTCGGGTGCCATCGTATTCGATCATGAAACCCAAGCAAGCATTCTTCTTAGAGAGAAGACAATCTTTCGAACTACCGGCAACAATCGCTTGGGTATTGGAAGGTATCGCATCAACATGTTTAATGTTGTTACAGGACAAAAGGTCTATTGTAACAATTTCATGATGGATGATAATGACAAACCGGGACACGCGGTTTGGACCTTGGAAGAAGAACCTTATACTCCAGAAATGATCTTTCAGAAATATGGTTGGAAGATAGGAGAAGATCATCGTCGAATAAAGAAATACAAACTAACTGGCCGCAAGCGAACTTTGAAGTTTGCTAAGGAATTACGGGATCTCGGCAGACACGAGGACGCTACTCGGATTGTTAAAGAAATGGAAGCAGTAGTAGCTACTGGCAAACGGTATATTATTCATCGGAAAGATCTTGATCTTCCCCCAATTACTCAATAATATTATCACAATATGAATTGCTTATCTTGTGATTATCTGATTGAATTTGAGCGTCTAGAAGTTTTGCCGGAGACTAAAGTTTGTAGTGGGTGTGCTAAGCAGGGCATGGGCCAGAAGTCTAAGCCTCGTGGTGTCATGGTTTTTGGCCATAAGACCGCCGGAGCTATCCAGATTATTTCTGAAGATGCTCATAAAGAGTGGAAGAAATATAATCCTTACGGTCGTTATACCGGTCGAGGTTCTGGTGTACATCGAATGATGTCTAGTTCTGCTAAATAACTTCACACGGCATGCTAACATAGCTCAAGTTAGTATGCCTAATCAGGTTAGTATAATCCTCTTTGTGTAAATAGTTACATGAAGAGGATTTTTTTATTGCTAGTTTGTATGTTAACTTCTTGTGCACCTACAAGATATATTCCCAAAGATTCTGAGCCGTTATCAAGGGCTGTATACGCCTCCAGTGATTCTATAGATCTAGGTAGAATAGATCTGGCAGATCAATATGCCAAACAAGCCAAGACTTTAGTAGATCCACCTAAAGAACCTATATTAATCAAACCCATTGTTTCTAAGGCAACCTCTTCAGATATAGGTAAAAATGTTATAGTAGTTCCACCTTCTCTTAAAGGCATGCAAATTGTTGTTGTTGGGTCTGATGAGTATAGAAAACTTTTAGAAATAAAGGAAAATGCAGAACAATTAAAAACAGAATTTGAAAATCTGCAGAAAGAAAAAGAAGAAGTTTATAAAGCTCTAGTAGAACAAAGAGATGCAAAATCTCAATTGTTGAGAGATTATGATAATCTAGTATTAGAGATAAAGGACAAACAACTTGCTTTGTTGAAGCGAAATGTAATTATAGGCCTATTAATGATGGCTATTGGCTTATATGTATTTTTAAAAATACGAGGCTTAATGCCCTTTTAAATTATGTTAAATTATATGACAGACTTCATCATAGCCCTTTTAAATTGGACCATAGATATAGAAGAAGAACATCCTCGTAAGTGTTATTTTCTTTTAGGACTGCTGGTCTCCCTAATTATAAGATATGGATAAGAAACGAAACGTACACGAAAAGGAGGGATTTTTACAAGGAAATCGTCAACGATGGTTGATTGTTTTTTTAATTTGTATGTTTATAGTTTTGGGTTTAGATGCTACTGGAACTATACAAAAGGTAGATAGCTATTTAACATTTTTAACATTTTTGAGTGGCGCCTTTATTATGGGATATTCTGGAACAGAAACTATGAAATTATTTTCGGTAAATTCTTCTTCTCAAAATATTAATCAAGAGTCTAAACAAGAGATTAAACAAGTAACTCATATCATAGAAGAAAAATTAACCCACAATGTGAAGGAGGATGATTATACTGTATGAAAAAACCATCTAAAAATACTTTAAATTTATTATTTGAATATGAAGTTGGTGGAGGTAAGGCTTATTATGAAAAGAAACTTTCAAGGTTTACTTGGCCTGGTGGAGCTAGTGGTCCTACTATTGGAATCGGAATAGATACCGCATATTATAATCCTCAAGAAATTGCATCTATATTTAAATTTTTACCAGAAGATCAAATACACTTAATACAAGGAGCAGCGGGCAAAACAAAACAACGCGGTAAAGACTATACATTAGAATTGAGAAAAGCGGGTATTGTTGTTACTTGGGATCATGCTGTAGAAATTTTTGAAGATTTGACTTGGCCTAAATTTTCAAAAGCAGCAGAAAAGGCTTTTCCAGATTTAACAGAATTGCATGAAGATGCTTACGGTACTATAGTTTCTTTGGTGTTTAATAGAGGCACTAGCATGTCTGGAGACTCAAGAAGAGAAATGCGAAATATTAGAGCTTTGGTGCCAGACAAAAATTATAAAAAAATTGCAGCAGAATTTAGAGCTATGAAAAGAATTTGGGAAGGCCAGGGTCTAGACGGATTGTTAAAAAGAAGAGATGCAGAAGCAACTTTAATGGAATCTTGTGTATGATGGGAGGCATCCAGAGAGAGGGAGATCCGTTAATCAGACAATTATCCCACGATGTCTTTAGTCTAATGAATGATATTGTCTCTGAGGAATACATGCAAATTGGATATGTAGAACCTCCAAAACAGGGTATGTTAGCCACTCCACAGTCCTTAGAAGATTCTATTAAAGAGTTGCTATCTATGAAAAGCAGTTTAAAATGATTTCATGGAAATAACGGAACACCCGCTATTTAGAATAACAGAAAAATGTACAGATAAATTTATTGAAAAATATAAAGCTCAAAAGGCTATTATTTATTACAGAAATAAAGGATCTGCATTGATATCTGAACCATTTTTAGAAATAGAAATTTATTGGAAATCTTCAAAAGACCTTAAAAAATTTCCTTCTCAAATGGCCGACATGGCTTCAGAAATTTGTACTGTTATATCTGCTATAACATATGCCGATGGATTTATGGTGGACCCAATTTGGGAATTAGATATAGACCGCCCAGCTTTGTTGGTATGGGCGGTCTTTTTCAAAAAACATTCTTATGATGTAGATTAAGTTTTAAAGAGAAATTCTTTGAAACTAATGATACTTTCAGATACGGGTGGTTTAACAGTTGAAAGTCCCATTCCTTCTCTTACAGCTTGATAGAGATTTTTACCAGCAACTACTAGATTAGAAGAAACTCCTGTGGCTTTATAAAATCCTTGTTCATTGCCTTCAGTTGCTAACTTTCTCGCTAAAGAAGCAGATATACCACTTACGTCTCCTTCGGTAGCATCTGGATCTCTGTCTCCACTGCTAACAAATCTTAAAGCCACTTGTTCTCTTCCTTGTGGGCCAAAATTAGTATCTTTGGTTCTAATAGCCCCACTGTTCCAACTAGTCAATAATTTTTCAAGACTACCTTGATTATCACCCAATCTATCAGAGCCAGCAATAAAAATTAAATTTCTAAAACCTTTAGCATATAGATAATTTGCAGCATAAATCGGATTTAATACTTTCTCATCAACAACATGTGGAGCAAATTCTGGATAAATTAATTTTACAAATTGAGATTTAATATCTGGATTTAGTGGGTCTTTTTTTGAATTTTGAGTATTACTTAAAAATATAAAAGAATTAGTACCACCCTTTTCGATAGTTTTTTGCATCAAAGCTTTGTGACCCACAGTTGGTGGATTCATTCGACCAAAACAAAATGAAGCTGCGGGCATATTTAATTTTGAAGAAACATCTTCTCCAGCAACATTATTTTTGGCAAAATTTGCTTTACTAAATCCTAGTCGATCTATAAGTTTTAATTTATTAGCTCCGGATCCAAAAACATATCCTTCATGAGAATCTTCTTCGCCTATCCGAGCCTGTACAGGAAGACCGGTTTGTTGAAGGTCTATTTGCTTTTTAATGTTAAGTTTTAATTCAGTTAAAGCCGCCCATATAGACCAAATTCCTATTAAACCGCGAGCACCTTCTTTATAAAGCCATCCGTCTTTATTAATGCCTAATAATTTTATAGACTGTCCTTCAGATAATCTAGTTTTAAGAAATGTTAAAAATCTAGGAACTATATCAGATGCTATATCATTGTCTCTTAACATCGAAGTAATAAACGGCGACATGCTGGATAAAACAACTGCAGATTTTAACGTTTTAAGATCACCCACAAATTGTTTGACAACATGTTTATTTGAGTTAAGAATTTCTTGAGTTTGAGATAACTGGTCTGTAGACAGAGCAATTTTTGGTTTTTCTTTAATTTCCCCAACTAAGAAAGTTATTCCATTGTTTTGTTTTAATCCCTGCAATCCCTTCAACGGTCTATCCTCCGCGCCCATAGATGGTATAAAGGTGTGTATGGCTATACCACCTACACTCTTGCCTATAGTGTTTCCCAAGTCAGAGTCAATTTTGACCTGATACTTTACGGTGTTGGGTTCAAATACATAATATCCGTTTTGAATCTTAGGCATTCCAGACCACATAAGATCTCCGAAAAAGTATTGATCTTGAGTCATGGGAACAATTTTTTTCATTGTAGGGACCATCATTGCTGCGGCTTCCCATAGGCTTTGTCTATTGGCTCCGCGACCTTTGTCATAATCTTCTATAGATGTAAACTCTAGTTTACTCTTAGCCATTTTATCAAACATGTGTTTGTCTACAAACAAAAATTGACCGTTTGGATTATTTTTAGAAGGAATTTCTTTCCACCCAAAAATAATTGCTGGAAAACCATCCCATTTAATGGTAACTGTCTTACTATTTTTGACCAGAGAAGACATTTGTTTAAATGCCTGTTCGGCTCCTTCATATCCGTTATTAATAATATTATCCTCTGGATGGTCAATGCCTTCCATTAAAACTCCTAAGTCCATGCTTTCATTTTTAATTGGATAAAATTCTTTGATTGCATTCCATTTTTCGGGTTGATTCATTAATTTATTTTTAATGCCAGAAAGACTAGCTAAATCTACAGCAGATGCATCTGGTCCTAATAAAAGTTTTGCTATCTCATTTTTATTGGAAGTTATCACTTCATTGGTATTTCTATCTACTACTCCCCTTTCTGGACTAAATTGTAAATTGCCCTTTTCTTCTCCAGTTTTTGGATCTGGTGGAAGTTTTGTTTTACTAGCTAACTTAGCCAAGAGAGGATAAATCTTTAACCAAAGATCACTTCCTCTCATTCCAGCATCTTTTGTAAAGTCGTGAGTGTGTAACTCCCAGGCACTTTTGGGTCTTAAAATTAAATCTACAGAATGATTTTTTCCGTTTACAGAATATTGTAACGTCAAAGTTCCTGGAGTAGTTTCGTAACCATTTTGAGACATATATTTTGCTAGCTCCCATTTACTAGCACTTATTTGTAGTTCACTTTTCTTGGCAGGTATTGCTAAAGCATTATTCAAAGCTACATCACCTATAGGTTTTTTACCTTCTGTTTTGGCTCTTGCGTTGAATTCTTTTACGTATTCTGCAATGTCTTTAGGAAATTTTTGAATTAATTCTACAGGATCTATTAAAATGTCTATATCTCCAGAGTCATCTCTGCCACCACCACCATATGGGTGTTCTGGATCAAAACTCCCCGCACCACCGGCAGTCCACCCAGCAGTCAACCCAGCCCTTTGAAGAATAGGGTTTAATTTTGCTTTGGCTGTTAAAAAGTCTTGCTTGTTTACTCTAGATAGTTCTATACCCTGTTTGGACAAGATCTTACCAGCCTCTGTAAAAAATTCCCTAAAATTCATATAATCTATTTAGTCTAGAGAAAGAAAAGATAAGTATAGTTATGCCATACAAAATAAGAAAAAAGGGAAAGGGATACAAAGTGTGTAAGCCTTCTGGCAAATGTTTTAGTAAAAAATCTTTATCTAAAAAGAAAGCTTTGGCTCAAAGGGCTGCAATAGAAATAAATTCTAAAGAGTCTACTAATTTTTTTATTAGTTTAATAGGAAATACTTTAAATGAATAACTATCCACAAGGTGTTGTTTGTATCAAAACACATCCAACACTAGCATTTGGTCAAATTGTTTATGTTATAGAAGTCACTCCTGACTTATATAAGGTTAAGGCCACTAAAAATTCAAAACCTGAAATAATAAGTAAAAACGACTTGAGAATGAAATAGTAGTTGATTGTTTCAGAAAATTGGTCATAATATTTTATGGCTATAGATTTAAACACAGGAGTTTTTGTGCATCCAGATATAGAGCGGATTTTATTTAATAAGCAGGTAATTCTTGGTAAAAGTCAATCTTTGGGCAGACAAATTAGCAGAGATTATCACGGCAAAGAATTAACAGTAGTCTATCTATTAGAAGGTAGTTTAATCTTTGCAGCAAATTTAATTATAGAAATGACAATAGATATTGATTTAGTATCTCTTAAAGTTTCTAGTTATCAAGGAAAAGAAAGTACTGGTCTAGTGGTATACAATTCTCAAGATCTTTCTTTCTGTCATGGTAAAAATATTTTATTAGTTGATGACATCTTAGACTCGGGATTAACCATGTCCACTCTTAAAAGAGCCATGGAAAACAATGGAGCTAAAGAAGTTAAAACCTGTGTAATGTTAAATAAAAAGGTAAAAAGATCTATAGAAATAGAAGCAGACTATAAAGCTTTTGATATAGAAAATGAATTTATAGTTGGGTACGGTTTAGACTATAATGGTCTTTATAGAAATTTGCCATACATTGGTGTGTTGAGAGATAAATAAAAATATGAACTTCGATAAAGCAGTCAATCAGATATTAAAGGAATCAAGGTTTGGTCAAAGTCGTTATGACAAATATCATGACGCAGACGGAAATGCTTTGGGTGGAGGATATGATGATTATCAAGATGACCCAGGTGGTAAAAAAGAAGCCGCGCGTTTTAGAGATCATGATAGAGGTCCGTGGTACCTATTAATCAATGGCAAAGTATTTAAGCAACAAGGCCAACCAAAAGCATTTGATTGGAAAAAAGGAGCAAACAACTATGCTCTCGCAATGCTTAAAAACAATCCGTCTCTTGATATTAAGTTGACAAAAAAAGCCGAAGACAAAGCTCCAGATGCTTCTACTCAGCCACCACCAGCAGTTTAAAGATTGACATTCCCTGATATATTGTATAATATAATACAGGATATGGAAAATTGTAAACTAGAAAGAAATAGTGTTCTTGTGTTAAACAAGAGCTGGCAAGCCATCAATGTGAAAAATCCACTAGATGCTCTTTCAATGATGTTCTGTGACGCCGCCACAGGTCTAAATATAGAGGGAGAAGATGATATGACTCCTTTGAAATGGGATGATTGGGTTAAATTGCCACATGATCCTCATTCAGATTATGTTAAAACTGTCAGAGGAGATATCAAGATTCCAAAAATAATTGTGTTGTGTAAATTTAATAAGGTGCCTCGCAGACGACTTAGATTTACTTCTAAAAATATTTGGGAACGAGATGGTGGCATATGTCAATACTCCGGAAAGAAGTTAACTCCAAATGAAGGTAACATTGATCATATTGTGCCAAAATCCAGGGGCGGCAAAACCACTTGGTCTAATTGTGTATTGTCTCATAAAGACATTAATACACAAAAAGGGGACAAGACTCCAATCGAAGCAGGATTGCACTTGATCAAACCTGCCAAAGAACCCTCTGCAATGCCCACCACCGTTTATATTCGCAATAGATACGATATTAAAGAATGGAACCCATTTCTGATAGCCGGATAAGTTGGGAAGAATACGCAATGCGTATTGCGACAGATGCAGCACTTCGTTCAGAAGATCCTTATAAAAGAGTTGGGGCTTGTGCCTTGGACAAAAAGAATAGAATCCTAGGAACTGGTTACAACGGACTCGCTCCTGGTAAAAGTGTTGATGCTTCTTTTTGGACTGACAGAGATCAACGACGAATGTATATGATACACGCAGAGGCAAACCTCTTGTCTCTCTTTAAAAGAGGTAAATGTAAACTACTAGCATGTACACTACTGCCTTGTCAAGCATGTGCTACTTTAATTGCCGGACATGGAGTTAAAAAGGTGGTTTATAAGGAAATGTATCACAGAGATCAATCAGCTTTAGAAATTTTTAAATTTTATGATATAGAGTGTGTAAATATATCATATGATCTCTTTTGATGCATTTGTTAGTTCAATTCTTGAAGCCACTAAAAAGAAACTTGATTTTTCTAAAGACGATGTCAATGATGATGGCAAAGTTGATAAAACAGACGGTTACCTAAAAAAGCGTAATGCTGCAATTGCTAAATCAATTGCTAATCCAAAAAAGAAGAATGGAAAATAATTCTTCTTTAGATAAAGACGGATTTGTCAATCACCAACCATTTGGAGATAATCGGTTTGGTGCCTATGCTGAAAACTTTGCTCGTTTTTTCGGCACTCCTACATTTTTAATAGGCCAATCTATATTTGTAGTGATATGGATTGTATACAATTGTTTTGAAAAATTAACATTTGATCCTTATCCTTTTATTTTACTAAATTTAGCATTTAGTACACAAGCAGCATATGCAGCCCCTCTCATCTTACTTGCTCAAACTAGACAAGCAGAAAGAGACAAAGCCTGGGAAAAATCTGATGCAGAACATCGGGAAGAGTTACACAAATCTTCCTTGGAGCATCAACAGTTAGCCGCTGAAACTTCTAAAGAAATTTTAGATTTGACTAAACGTGTTGATGCTCTTGTAGTTGAGATACATAAATTAGTATCTTCTAAAGCCTAAAGTTCAATTCCTTCAAATTGAGCCATATCTACCTGTGTGTCTCTGGCTCCTATTTTATAAGAGGAGATCTCTGTTTCTTGAGGAGCTACTTGAACTTTATCTGAGTTCATGAACTGGTCATACCAAGCACCTAAAGGGTTTTTCTTCATTTCAAAAATTTTCTTATAACCGAGAGAAGATAAACGGTTGTTAGCAAGCCACTCTACATACCCTTTTAGGATGTCTGCGTTGAGACCTAGTAAACTTCCATGAGAGAACAGATAATCAGCCCAACGCTTTTCATGCTCTACTGCCATGGTATATGCTTCGTATACCTTTTGTTCACTTGCTTGAATGATGTGCTGAAATCCTTCATCCTCATTATCTCTTAAATAATCTAGGACATTTTTAGAAACTGCAACGTGAAGATTTTCATCCCTTGCAATGAGTTTAATAATTTTTCCATTTCCTTCCATTTTACCTCTTGCTGCAAAGAAAAAGGAACATACAAAAGAACTATAAAAAGAAAGACCTTCTGTAATTTGAGTAGACAATAATGCATCAAATATCTTTTGTTTAATGTCTCCATCATTATTAAAAAATTTATCATAGTCATTTTTAATCTCATCTGCTCTACGAGAGACCTCTCCATCTTCTAGAATAGAATTCCAAAAAACAGATTCATCGGGATATACATTTTTGAGAATATGGGAATAAGAACGAGAATGAATGTTAGATTCAAAGAAAGTCCAGGCATTCATACAAGCTTCTAATTCTGGGTTAGAAACATACTGTGTAAGAATTTGTAAACTACGAGATAACATAGAATCAGTAGTTGTTTGCCATTTAAGGTTTGTATCAAAAACAAATCGTTCTGCATCTGATAGTTCTAAATAATCATTCCGATCTTTCATCAGATTGACTTCCTTAGCTCTCCAGAAATATTCTTCCATTTGTTCTGCTAGTTCATACAATTTGGGATATTTAAGTTGATCGTATCGTTGAAGGGCTAATGGTTCACCCAAGAACAATGGTTGTAGACGAGTATCAATATTTTTAGTTGAGAGGACAGTTTTCATATTAAATTGCACAAGCACCACTTGAACATCCTTGATCAGTTGCAGATTGTTTGTCTCCATCATAGGTGTTGCTATAATATAAAGTCTTTACACCCATGCTGTATGCATATAACAATTCTTTAATTAACAAAGCATCCGGCAATGCTTTGTTTGGATAGTGTTCATAATTGTAATAAAGATTTGCAGAAATAGACATATCTACCCATTTTTGAAGGGCTGCTACGATATTGATATAACCCATATTATTAAGCATATCAAATTGTAAAGTATATTTATTTTTACAAGTGCTATAATTGGGTACAAGTACCGGCACAGAATTTGCCTTTGATCCCTTATATGTTAATAGAGACCGGGGTGGTTCAATTCCGTTTGTAGTATTTTGAATTACAGAACTAGATTCACAAGGCATTAATGCCGTAAGTGTTGAGTGTCTCATTCCGGTTGTAATAATCCTCTGTCTCAAAGATTCCCAATCTAATGTGGGTTTACGAGTAACAACCGCATCTATTTTCTTCTTATATGTGTCAATGGGTAAAATACCTTTTGAATATTTTGTATTGTTAAATTTTTCACACACACCCTTTTCAGCGGCCAAATCAACTGAGGCGGAAATAAGGTTATATTGAATCTTTTCCATTAACGCATCTACAAAATTTGGAGCGTCTACATCTGTGTATTTGAGATTGTTCTTAGCTAGCAATGCTGCTAAATTGGTAATACCAACTCCAAGGCTTCTACGTTTTTTGGTAAAGTTCTCTGCGGCTTTTGTAAAATATTCTTGATAATCAATCAATTCATCTAACATACGAACAATAATGTCACAGGTGTCTACCAAGTCCTGATCGTCCTTAATTTCCAATACGTTAATAGCAGATAATACACAAATACCAATTTCTGCATCCGGATCATCAATATGTTGAATAGGCTTAGTAGGATGAGTAACCTCAACACAAAGATTGGTCATACAAACTCGATCCTCAAAAGATCCATGCTCATTACAGTGATCTATATTCATTACATAAATTCTTCCAGTCTCTGTTCTTTCTTTAACAAATTGTGACATCAAAGTGGTTGCTTTGATCTTGCGCTTGTAACGAATACTTTTATCCTTTTCATATTTTTCGTACAATTCATCAAAATGAGGAAGTCCAAAAGCTTCTGTCAGATCAGGAACCTCATGTGGAGAAAACAAAGTGATGAATTCATTTCTCATGAATCTCTCATAAAATAATTTTGAAAATTGAATTACATAATCAACTTTACGAACTCTATTATCTTCTGTTCCTCCATTGTTTTTAAGAACCAATACATCTTCAATTTCATAATGCCAGAAAGGAAAATTAACAGTGGCTCCACCACCTCGAATACCATTTTGTTGACAGCTCTTTACAGTGGCTTCAAATACTTTGAGAAAGGGAATGATGCCCGTATGAATGACACTGCCGTTTTTAATTTCAGTACCAATACCCCGAATTCTCCCAAAATTTAATCCGATGCCATATCTTTGGGTAGTAGCAAAGCCAGCAGCAGTATTAGAGCTGAAAATGGATTCTTTAGTATCGTCCACATCAATGAGACAGCATGAGGCGTATTGTTTGAGCAATCCTCTAATTCCTGCCATTTGAGGTGTCGGGAGATTGATTTTAAATTTGCTGAATCTGTCATAGGCTCTTTTAACGTACTGTAAGCGAGTTTCAACGGGATAGTTAATGTAACTAACCATTGCTGCCAACATATACGCAAACTGAGGGGTCTCAAAAATCTCTTTAGACTTACGATTTTGGATCAAATATTTATCACATAATTGTTTTATTCCAGAAAAGGTAAAATCATAATCTCTATTATGAGAAATTTTATCATCTAATTTATCTATTTCTGTTTTAGAATAAGCAAGGAGGATCTCGGGATGATATACCTTACGTTCAGTATTAAGTGTAATAAAATCATAAAGTCTCGGAGGATTTTTGCCTCCCCATACATCTTTGCGTAATTGATAAGTTAATAGGCGAGATGCTACCCATTGATAATTAGGATTTTCCTCATTAAAAAGATTAATGGTAGATTCTATTAAAACTTTGTGAATTTCTTTAGTAGAAATGCCGTCCACAAGATTGAGCTTTGTATTTATTTCAATATCTGAAACACTTACACCTGTAATACCGTCCACAGCCCACTTGATAACTTTATTAATATTTTCTACTTGAAACGGGACTAGTGTACCGTCTCGCTTTTTAACGTGAAGAATTTTATCACTCATAAATAATGTTGTGCTCTATTTAGTCTAAATTTTGATTTGGCTTTCTAATCTTTATTTTAAGATGTTTAGCCCTGCATTTTTTGGGTTTTCCTTCTGTGAGAGTCTGCTTAGCAAGCTCTGCTTTATAAATTTTATTTGCTAGAATTTTTAAAAATGATGCAACCTGGAGTGGGGTGCAAAAATTAATAATCCGAGACTCTGCATATCTGACTGCAGACTCTGGCCAATCGGGGTAAAGATAATGAATTAATTCATGAAAGGCAGTAGGAATTATATCTCTTCTATAATCTAATTCAATATCTGTAAAATAACACAGGCCCACTGTGCCACTCATTTTACGAAGATTAAAAAATTCTGGTGGTTGTGTTTTCACCAGAATCATTATCTTTTTAAACAGATTGGTTAAATCTTCCTTAGAAAGCTTCATGAAGACTACTTGCTTTGTTTTTTTGATGCCTTTTCCGCCTTTGCTATCTTATTCTCTTCTGAGGTTTGTACTCTTTTTAAAGTTAAAAGAAATCGTTTTTCTGCCTCCTCTATGGTAGTGTGCGTCCATCCCATGAGTCCCCATTGCGAAGTGCTAGGATAAATCTCACTAGCTTCAATGAGGTTTTCATTAATATAAGTCCCATCGTGTGAAGTAATAACTACCACTTCATAATGCCACCGCCCTGTGTTTTCAATATGTCGACGCTTGTATATTGCCACATCACCTTCTCTTTTTACCAGGACGTGTCTAAAACTCTTTTTGATGAATTTTTCAGATAGCTTCTTCATATTATAATTATCACAGGTTTTAAAGAATTTGTCAAGCAAAAAGAGCATTTTTAAAAAAGAGATCTATAATGAAAACATAATGACAAAAGACCTGATAGAATTGGATTTGGCCTTCAAGGATATCTTTTTTTATGAAGAAGGACATTCCTATAAAATAGGGAATACCACTTCTGGCAAATCTATATCTCGAATTATTAAACAATACGAAGTACCTTTTGATGTAGATAAGATTTCTCGAATTGTAGCCAAGAACCAAGGAGTGCCGGTGGGTGAAGTAAGACAGTTGTGGGACTTCAAAAGAGATTATTCTTGTGAAAAGGGTACATTGGTACATTCATACATTGAAAACTATTTTTTAAGAAAAAAAAGTCCTCTGGATAAAAATGTCATTAAAAGTTTTATTAGAAAATATCCAGATTATCTAGATGAGGATACCTTTTACAAAGATGTTGCTAATCATGTAAATCATTTTTTAAATTTTTATGAATGGTTTAATCAAGAACATGTTATATTGCGTTCAGAATTTGTTATAGGAGATAAGGAATCCTCTGTGTGTGGAACTCTGGACAACCTTTCCTTTAACACAAAAGATCAAACTATTATAGTATTTGACTACAAGACCAATAAGGACGTGCATAGTAAGGCTAAAGATAACTTGACTGGAATTTTGAGTCATCTATCCAATAATTCAATAACTAAATATAGTTTACAGTTACATCTGTATTCTCTTATAATTGAACGCAATACTAATATTAAAATAAAAGAATCTAACATAGTGTGGATTGGTGGAGATAAATATGAATTAATACCCACATTAGACCTTAAAGAGGAAGCAAAAATGATTTTAGAAGCAGAAAAAACTCTGTCTAACAATTGAATTGGCCTACTTAAAAGGTAAATATTCTTACAAACGCTTATGTCATTACTAGATGCTTACAACAAAATCTTAAACGAAAGTGAAGGTCAAGCCGTTAAAGGTTCCGATATCACTCCCTCAAAGGATCCTTATTTCGGTAAGGTGAAGATCAACAAACAAGAAGGTGAAACGGTTGACAAACCTAAAGAAGCTTCTAAGGAACTTAATTCAGACGGGGCAGAAACTTCTCCCAAACCCCTTAAGAAAACTTTAGTTAATGCTTCAACCAATCCCTTTGATTCTCTTTATAATAAAATTTTAGCTCAGGAAAACTGGGAATCTGATGAAGAAGCCAACAGCCAACCTAACTTTGGTGGAGCCCCCGCTGGTGATTTAGATTTAAATTTTAGCGGTGATGCAGAATCCGGTGAAGGAGAAGCAGAAGCCTCTGAAGAAGATGAAGACCCCATGGTTCAAGTGTTACATGCTTTAAGAGCAGCCGTAGCTGCTTTGGAAAAGGCCACAGGACACGAAGAAGGTGAATCTGAAGAAGAAGAAGAAGAAGAAGAACATGAAGAAGGTGGCGAAGAAGAAGGAGAAGAAGACGAAGAAGGAGAAGAAGACGAAGAAGGAGAAGAAGGTACTGGTAATCCCTTTGGAGAAAACACCGTTAACGAAGAAGAAGGTGAAGAAGGTGGTGAAGAAGACGGTGAAGACAGTAAAGTTGAAGAAGAAGTAGACGCCGAAGAACTTGGCACTGCTTTAGTAGATCTTGAACGTCTTGCCAACAACTTTACAAATCCTAAAAACAATGTTGTTAAAGGAGCTGTTAATGTTGCCAAGGGAAAGGCCCAAGTTCCTAAAGGTGCTAAGGTAGATGGTAAGCCCACAGAATTCAAAGGAAATATTGCCCCTCTACAGAGTAAGTCTGGACAAAAAACAGACTATGTAAGACAAGGCAAATTCTGGAACGATCAGTAAATTAAGCGTAAGTCTAAAAAATAAAAACTCCGTCCTTGAGACGGAGTTTTTTTTGCCTAAGTATCTATGTTATGTTAGATTCATTTTTTTCATTTTATAAGCGAGGAGAATCTCTAAAACCTCAATTCAATAAATCTGACAAATTTACTGCCAATTCTCGTACTCATCATCAAAGTAAAGATCGCTTGATGAAAATGGGACACCGCAAGAGTGGTAAAGAAAACCTAGTAGCAGTTTCTCACACAAAAAAAGATGCGGAACATCCTCTTATTAATAAATTTATTAATAGTGGCACCACTCTAATGCCAAATTTAAAATGGAATTTGGTACAACCAATTTTTAGTCTTTATAAGATTAAACATGACCATGATCAAGAAGATTCTTATGTTAAGTCCATTCACGGGATAAAATGTAAACTTACTGGTGCTAAAGTCTGTATAAAGTTTTTTCCAGACAGACAAACTTGGACATTATTTAAACGATAATATGGACAACTTACGATATTTAAATAAACAAACAAATGCTTCTGAACGTTATTTGATTTCTAATTGGTGGAAAGAACAGATTTCAATAAAAGGTCAGGAAGTAATGTATTATGTTAATAACACATCTTTATCAGCTGCTAATCAACTTTACGGAGAACAACCAATGGCTGGTTTTGAAGTGCCAAAACCATTAATTGTTTATTTAAATTTAAACAACGATGCTATTATGTTGTCTAAATTTGGTTTAGTTGCAGATGGGGAGGTTGCTTCCGTTATTCATCCAGAAATGTTTACAGCAGTTTTTGGAGTATCTGCAGAACCCAAGGCTGGTGATGTAGTGGTACTGTCTGAATATGGATCTGATCGTTTAGGATTTCCTAAACGAGGAGCTACTGTGTATGAGATAACAGAAGCTATTGATGAATTTAAAGTAAATGCCCTCGGAGGACATTATGTTTGGTTCTGGTCTGCTAAAAGGTGTAACTATAGCTTCGAGCCGACTGCGCCTGGGCCTGGTGTTGGTAATATTACCCATGATGATAACGACATCATTGAAGAACATTCTACACAAGAACACTTTGATTACATTGTGGATAACCCAGACAGCAGAACTTCTGTTTATGGAAATTATTAAGTAGGATTTAATTCAACTTCTACGTTGTCTACAACATTATCAGAGGAGGCACAGATATGAATTTTATAATCGTGTTCTAAAATTTTACGTAAAAAGATATCCTGGGTAGATTCCATATAGTCACGAATATCTAGTGGTTTAAAATCTACATCATCAATAGGAATCTGCTTTTCATCAGCTTTGTCTGCTATATAATTAACTGCCTCATACAGAGACATCCACTTTGCTAATGTTAAGGCCTTTTCTTGTGTTTCACCCCACCAAGCCAAAGGATTTTGTTTAGGTTCTTCTGTGAACTGTTCTGGTTTTGTCTTGGTTTTCATATTATTTAATTTCAATAGGATCATTGAATTCTGTGACACGAGCCACTGTAAAATTAATATTCACTACATTCTTACTAGCACATGTAGGACTGTCACATACAAATTCTACCCTCTCATTTTGATTAGGCACAAATGTAATAACATTAGAAGCAGAGCAAGTTGCACATTGGAGAATAGATGAAAGAGGTTCTAGAACATCTAATTCCTTTTGTCTAACAGAAGCTGCTAAGAAACTATTGATTAGGTTTGCAACAAAGGAAAAGAGTATATACTGTGTACACACCGCTAGAATAAAAGCCGGCCAAAAAGGTTTTTCTAGAAGGATAAATGATAACCCCACAAGAGAGGAGGTAAACATTACTACAGATGTTGACTTCAAAAAGTCAAACAAGTTTTTGTTTATTTTCATAAACAAATATTACATATTTTTCAAGGGAACTGCAACACTATTCGGATCTCTTTCTTGATGAGGATTCATCGGGGGTTGTTCATTAGAGAGATTTGCTACTAAACCAATCTCTGCATCTAATTTTTGTATGGCCGTCATAATTTTTGCAGAAAAAGTAAGAAGAGAGTCTAATTGCTTTCGTTGTTTCTTTGATATGGCCGTATTTAATTGTCTACAATTTTCTAACTTATTAGAGGCTGCTAACAGATAGGTAAAACTGTCTGCCAGATCATATGTAATGGTTTGAAGAGGCCATGCTAGATTTATTGGGGCCTCGGGTCCAGGAGCAGTCGGGGGAAATACTGGTCCTTTATTTTTTTGATAGGGAAAATTATACCCTTGAGCACTACTTTGTGGACTAAAATCTTTTCGAGGAGGGTCACTCTGGCCACCATAACTAGTATTGTTCCAGAGTCCGTCTAAGGCCTCGTTAAAGATTTTATTCACGTCCATAAAGAAATTATTGTGGTTTGCCTATTCTTACTACATTACCACAACGACCACAGTTCCACTTAATTAATTTATTGACAACTTTGGTACGTGGATCATATTGTTCTTCAATTTTTCCTTGTACATGATTGCCACAATAAGTGCATCCAATTGGCTTATTGGCTAGAGTTTGATATTCTGGTTTTTGATTCTGATTGCTCATATGTATACTTACAGGTTATACCGGAAACATCTCATGGGATGGTGGAGTTTCTTCTAATTTAGACACCACAAATTTAACAAATTCTGAACGAACAATGTCTTCTTTGTCAAATTTAAAGTGAAAAACTCCATGATCTATACTATCTTGTCCGGAAAATAGTTCACACATTCTAGCAAATCCTCCAGATTTATTTGGAGGCAAGTCTGATTGTTTGGGATCTCCTAAAAAGATAATTTTTGAAAATTCTCCCAACCGGGTAATGGTTGTTGTTAATTCTTTAAAGGTAATATTTTGACATTCATCTACTATAATAACCTTTGCAGGCCAGTGAAGACCTCTTATGTAATTCACCGGCATAGCACTAACTCTTTTATCTGTGTGTAACCTTTTAATAGTACCAGAGTCTAGAAATTCTTCCATCTTTTCTGTAAACGGTGCCATATAAGCTTCAAACTTTTCATCTATAGTACCGGGCAGGTAGCCAATTTTACTATCAGCACTCTCCACGGCACTTCTTACAAAAATAATATCAGAAGCTTTTTTAAGTTTCAATAATTGTAGACCAGCATAAACCGCCGTACATGTTTTGGAAGTTCCTGCGGGTCCTTCTATGAAAACACATTTAGTTTTTTTATCCAATAACGTAGCGATAAGGGCTTTTTGTTTTTCTGTCCACGGAAGTGGTCTACAATTAAAGTCAAAATTTATTTTGTCTCTCTGATAGACTCTTGGTGATGTATCCTTTGGTTCATCAGTATTTTCCAATACTAATTCTGCCATTGGCCGGCTTTTCGAACGGGGTTTTTTTCCCATATATAGTTATTTAGTATCCTGCTGTAGAACTAATCTGTTGACTTACTGGATTGGATCCAGGACCAACAGCAGCTGTGGTGGGCGCTGGTGTGGTAGGTGCTCCTGTGGGATTGACTGCAGAGGTTGAGGGAGTGGTGGATGTCATCTTAGAAGCAAATGCCTTTCCGAATTCATCAAGTGCAGCCTTTTCTGTTCCCATTAATTGATTGGATCCAGTCTTTTGTGCCAACTTTATAAGTGCTTGATTAATCAAAGTAACCTTTTGAGGATCTGTGCTTGAATATATGTCTGACAATATAGAAGCAGTTTCATTTACCTGATTTAAGGTGTTTTTAATAATATCATCAAAGCGACTCATATATCTATTTAGATACAAACGTTACCATTCAAGAGCAAATTCATTTGGGTCCCACAAAAAGATAAGTAGTTACATAATTTTTTATGGCAACAAGAACAATAGCATCTCCTGGAGTCCAAATCAACGAGACAGACCTGTCTATTATAGCAAGATCTCAAGTTGGGACTAATATATTTATCACTGGATTCACTTCTCAAGGTCCTACTGATGAAATTGTTAATATCTCCTCAGTTTCTGAATATGAAACTGTTTTCGGGATTCCAACCAATGAAGCGGAGCGTTATTTATATCACACCGCTCGACAAATCCTTACCCAGTCTCCTGGTAATCTTATGGTTACTAGAATGGCTTATGGTTCGGGTCACGGATCAGGATTTGCCAATACATACAGTGCTTTGGTGTATGGAATATCTGCAGTTTATCACACTCAAACATTAGCAGGTTCTTATCAAGATCTTCCAGGCGGTGGTGTACAATTTATACCTTCTCTTACAGGAGCCGGTGGTTCTAAAGGAACCTGGTTAGATGTATTCTCCAATACAATGCCGTTTCTTTCAACCTACGCAGCAATGTCGGGAGATCCAACACAGCATAATCCTGAATTGCCTAATTTTTACGCACCGACTGGAGCCTTAACCTCTTCATATGTTCAGATACCAGTCACATATGAAAATGCCAACTATTATCAAATATTGGCTCCAAAATCTGTATTATTAGACGAAGGGGCATATAGTGCCTTACTTTCGAATCAATTAGACTGGTCAGACAAATATACAACAACCCTCAAAGCAGGAGATGAACTTGGTTTAGGTAATGCCGGTATTATTATAGCCAATCCTTCCAAGGTATCTATCAATGAAATTTATGAAGGATATTATGTAGGTCTGGCAGACAACTCTAACAATAACCCCGCAACGAATTTCGATGCAGTTGGTGGTATGAAAGCAGTTGCGGGCATGCAAACCGGTATAGGTGACATTGGAGAGCACTTCCAAACCTTTGTTGATGTTAGTTCTACTAAATTAAACTTCAAATTATCAGCAACTCCAATGGACGGATCTGGTAGTATTTCAGAAGTAATAGAACAATATCCTACAGGTTTTGATTTTGGCAGTAAAGAATACAATGATAGCTTGAGTCTGGTATATCTAAAAGTTCGTTCTTCTATATATGCTCAGGATACAGTTAAATTAGATTATTCAATACAGGAAGCATATTCTGGTTCTTTATATTCTAAGAGAACACAAAACAATCCTAGAGGAGGAGCACCAGTGTCCTTTGCTTTGGAAAAACTTGTTAATCAAAGATCTTCTGATGTTAAAGTAATAGTTAATCCCTATATATCAGAAATTGGAAATTGGAATACAGAGGAAAGAATCGCCTTAAATTCTCCTTATGTGACTTCTACTTTAAGTCCCCTATCAGGTACTGCCCGAAATTATATTCCAGCTGGTAAAACCGTTAGAATTCATCAAGACGCAAAGAATTTATATTCGCAGGGTGTGTTCGTAGAAAATTCTATCAATGGAGATGATTTAGGAGATGTGCCTTTAAAACTCCAAAGAGTGTTACAACGCATCGACGATCTTGAAGTTGATGTAGACATCATTCCAGAAGCTGGATTAGGTACTATATGGACTCAGGCAAATTGCAAATTAGCTAAAATTAAACTAGCAAATTCTGGTTATACTGGAATACATTTTGATCCAACTTTTGCGGTTTCTGCTGCTGATTTAGCTGATTTAAAAAATCAAGATGTTGAAGCTACAAGTGCTTTAAGAACTTGGTATCAATCTATTGCTCAACAGTTTTCAACATTTGCAGAAAAAACCCGCAAAGATCACATGTTCATTGCGGATCCTTTAAGATGTATTTTTGCTAACGGGCCTTGGGATATCCATGGTAAAGATAAAACTGTTAAGAGATTTGATTATGTATTCTCTTCAGATATTTATTGGGCTTTAAAAAATCTTTATGCCAATACTGTGACTAGCTACGCTGCTGCTTACGGTAACTGGTTGTTATTTAACGATGTGTTTTCTAACAAACCTTGTTGGTTGCCAGCATCCGGATATGTTGCAGCAGATATTGCTTTATCATCTGCAACAAGTTTTCCATGGTCTGCACCTGCTGGGTTTAGCAGAGGGCAACTTAGTAACGTTTTGGATATTGCTATTAACCCAACTCAAAAACAAAGAGATTTGTTATATCGTGTTAATATCAATCCTATTGCTTACTTTGCTGGTGATGGATATGTTATTTTTGGTCAGAAAACCTTATTCAATAAACCTTCCGCCTTTGATAGAATTAATGTGCGCAGACTGTTCTTGACTCTTGAAAAAATTACATTAAGACTCTTGAAGTACTATACATTTGAGCCTAATACCTTTGCAACTCGTGCAAGACTGGTTAGTGCCTTGAGTCCAGTATTTAGTCAAGCTAAGAACAATGACGGTTTATATGCATATAAAATTGTATGTGATGAACGCAACAACACTCCAGATGTGATTGACAACAATGAATTAAGAGTTGCCATTTACATCCAACCAGTGAGAACCGCAGAATTCATATTGGCAGACTTCATTGCTACCCGCACTGGCGCAGATTTCAACGAACTCACATCCTAACGAGATAAGTATTAACATATGGCTAACGTATTCTCCAACCAAGATATTCAAAATTTCTACCAAACAGCATTTAGAAAGGATTTTGCACGTAAAAATCTTTTCCGTGTGCTGGGTATTGAAACCGGTGCTGCCGGCATTCAATTCACTGAAAATGATTTGGTGTATGTCACTGCTACGTCTCTTCCTAAAAGAGCTATAAACAATGTGTCCGTACCTTTCATGGGTATGAAATTCAATGTACCTGGAACTGCTAACTATCCCGGAAGTGATGGGTGGAATGTTACTTTCCGCATGCCTCAAGATCTTTCCATTAGAAAGAAATTGGAGTATTGGACAAGAGCAACTTTTGACGACGCTACAAGTACTGGTGCATATGAATTAAGAGATCTAGGAACTGTTTGGTTAGCATTGATGGATAAACAAGGGATGCCTATTAAAACCTATAAAATGGTCGGTGCCTATTGTGTTAGCCTCGGTGATTACGCTCTTGATATTACAGATGCTGGTTCTGTTGTAGAACAACAAGCAACTATTGCTTATCAGTATTGGGAGTAACCTTTTGATCTTGTATACTAAGTATTGTATACATGGCACAAAATCTTAGTCCCTATAGCTTTTATCTTGATGTACTATCCCAATGGCCGTCCACAGTAGCCTTGGCCAGCCAATGGTTTGTTACATTTAATTTGCAAAGTGTAGATGCTTTAAACAATGACCCGGCTGGCCGAGTTAGTTTAATGGATTCTAAGGGGTATCAACCTTGGCAAATATCTCCAGATGTTATATCTAAATTAACTTCTAAAGAATATCAAGAAGTGGCCGAATGCATGTCTGGCTGTGTATTTGCCCGAGCGGTATCAATACCAGGAGAAAGTGTATCTGTAGAACACAAAGGATTAGATTATGCAGGGTATCAAGGACCTGCCACTGCTGGAAGCCGGGCTAAGTTTAAAGCAATTAGCATGAACTTGCTAGAAACAAATGCTTCTTTTATAGATTTTGTTATAAGACCCTGGCTTGTTTTGGTAGGACATTACGGTCTCGTTGCAAGAGCTCCGGGTTCGCCAAAAAATGTTAAATGTTCACATATGGACATTATTCAATTTGCAAAGGGAGGAGTTGACCCGGCTTCAAATTCTGAGAATGGATATTATAGATCACAAGCTCCAGTTTTACGTAAATTGGTTCGTTTTTTTAATGTGGTGCCTACTAATATAGGAGATAAAGAATTGAATCATAGTCAAGAAGGCATGGTTGAACGTTCTGTTTCTTTTGCATATGACTCATATTCTGTAATGGATTTGAATACAAAATCTTACATAAACTACTAATGGAGTACTATCTTTATAGTGTAGACTTGCCGTTCTCTGGTGTAAAATTAAATTATAGAGAACTCAATAATAGAGAATATATAATGTTATCAAAGGCAAATGCTATGTTGCCCCTAACTACAGAATATGCTCCAGAGTACGCTGCTTTTCTGCAAAAAATTCTAATGAATTGTGTAGAAGACAAAGAAGAATTTTTAAAATTAAACATAATAGAATATATTATGTTTGCTTGTAAATTGCGAATGGTTTCTATAGGAAATGAAATAGAATTGCAAATAGATGATTCTAACAAAGAAGTTGAAACTAGTATAATTAAATTAAATTTAAATTTACAAAAACTTATTATTGATTTATACAATCTTTGCCAAGATTCTTTAAGTGAAACATATATAGAAGAAAACGGAGTATATGTTATTCTTGATTGGCCTAATTTAAAATCTGAATTAAACTTTTTAACTAATCAAACAGTTTATGCAGATAATACAATTTTGGCAATTTTAGAATCTGTTCCGGAGTTTATTAAAAAAATTTCTATCAACAATCAGGATATAAACATGTCCGGATTTACTTCCTCTCAAAGATCTGATTTGTATAATAAATTGCCCACTAAAATTCAAAATAAAATACAAACAATTGTATTAAGAGCTATTAAATATTTTACAGAAAATACAGTATTTAACGAGGCAATTAGCAAATATTTAAAATTAAGTTTTTATAACCTATCGTGTCAAAACCTTTTAAGATTATTTTTTGCAGAAAACATACAAAACATTTACCAACAGTATTATGTATTAGCTTCTAAAAACATTTCTCCAGATTATTTAGATAAGGTATCTATTGCTGATAGACAAGTTTATTATTCCTTTGTAGAGGAAGAGTATAAATCCAAGCAGGCGGATCAGGAAAATTCTAATTATTTAAATGAAGGACCTACAAGTTTTGAGTCGGCCTTTGGTGGCGGAGAAATGGGTGAAGCCGGTGATAATTAAATTATGAGTGATGTACAAACCCCGTTGGCCTTTAACGATGCAGTTAACCTTTTAGATGCGTATACTAAACAATCATTCGTCTCTGATGTGTGGGTCCCTTCTTTAAAGAAGGTTATTAAAATTAAAGAATTGAATGCAAAACAACAAAAATCTTTATTATCATTTGCATTAGATTCTAGTTCAAACGGTTATAAACCATTTTTTACAAAAGCTATATATCAAATTTTGATAGAAAATGCTTTGTGTGAAAAATCTGTAATTGATAATTTAACATTTTTTGATAGACTTTTTATATCTGTTGCAATGAAATCACAAGTATCTGATTCAATACGAATAGATTTTAGTACTACGGAAGAAGAAAAAAATGATACAAATTCAGAGGATGTTATATTAAGTGAATTGATTTCAAAATTTTCAGATTACACCCACCCTTCTCCTGAGAATTTACTTTTAGAAAAAAATGGAACAGAATTGATTATAAGATTGGTGGTGCCTACTATTAAAAGAGAGGTTGAATATTTTGAAAACATGCCTCTCTATAAAACAAATGAAGGAGAAGAGGGGTTAAAGGCCTTTATTGCAGATGCTTATTTGTATGAAACCTCAAAGTATATAGAAAATATATCAATTGCAAATAATGATTTATTTTATAACACTCTTTCCATTAAACAAAAAATTGCAATGGTTGAAAAATTGCCAGCGGCAATTATTCAGAGTATTATAGATAAGATTTCTACTTGGAAAACCTATGTAGATTCTTTTTTAACCGTTACCTCTTCTACAGGAGTCAAGAAAATACTTGAGATTGATACCACTTTATTTTTGTCAAACTAACCTTGGAACTAAGTATTCCATATGTTATTTGGCGGCACCAGTAATAGAGATGAAAAAGATTCAGGATTGCCAGAAAGCTTAATTAAGGCTTTAGCAAAACTTGGAACAGATGCTACAGATAATAAATCCAATTCTCTTCAATCTACAATACTTCTGGGTAGTTTAAATTCGGAAATGTCTAAAATGGTTGGTTTTTTAAGTCAACAGATAGAAGAAAAAAAAGAAGAAAGAAGTCAAACTACAGAGCTGTCTAAAGAAATTTACTCAAGTGTTTACAGGATGGAAAAGTTTTTCAGTCCTATGTTGGAGGCTCTGAATAAAATTGTAACTAATACGGGACTAATAACTACTAGAGGAGATGTTGACAAAGTACAAGATCCTAGTAAAAATCCAAAAACTGAAGAAAATTTAATAGAAAAATTGCTTAAAATTTTTCCGAAGAAACCTGACGTCCAGCCACAGACTTTAGCTAAACCTGCAGTTCCTCTTTGGGTTTTAGATTTAGAATCTTTCTTGGGTAAGAAAATGGATAAAGTGGCTCGTTCTATTGGAGGGCTTGGTGGAAGATTAAAAGATTGGATTCTTAAAGGTAAAGAAGATAAAGATGAGGGAGGGGGCATTCTTGGCACCATAGCGGCTTTATTAATAGGTGGCGGTATTATAGGTCTTTTGGTTAGTTTTTTTGCTGGAGGCATTATGAAGGCAATAGGAATGTTTGACCAAAAATTTGGTACAAATTTATCTGAAGCAGTTTCTAACTTCATAGCACCTCTCAAAAAATTCAAAGGTTATTTAGAATCTGCCGCTAAATGGGCTGTAGTAGCCGGAGCCTTTCTTAAAGATTTACCATTTAAAATAGCTCGTGGCATGATGGCTGTTGTAAAGGGTATAGGAACCGCCGCCAAAGGAATTGTCATGGCGGTTCCTAAAATAATTAAAGGAGTTGCAATTGTTATAGGAAAACTTAAAGATGCTGCTGCTGGAGTTGTTGCTGCTGGGCCTAAAATGTTAGATGCTGCTTCTAAAATAGTTCACAGTATTAAAATGGGATTTAAATTTGGATTCGGGAGAGTCTTTGGTAAATTAGCAGGAGGCATGAGTGGCTTCTTTGCAGATTTAGGCAAGAAGGGAGTATCAGGAGTTTTAAATCTAGCTGGTAAGGCAGCTGGTGGTGCGGGTAAAGGAATGTTCTCACTTTTCAAAGGAGCTCTTAAAGGTATTTTTTTAAAAATGCCTGGTATAGGCACCATTATTAGTTTTGGTTTGGCTATCAAAAAATTTATAGACGGAGATACTCGTGGCGGATTTTTGGGACTGGCTTCAGCATTAGCGGGCATGATACCGATTGTAGGATGGGCGGCTTCATTGGCTATTGATATGTATGATGCCAAACTTACAGAAGAAGCTGGTGGAGATATTGCAAAGAAAAATGAAGGATTTAATTGGACCACTGTCTTTAAAGATGTTAAACAAGCTATTTTGAGGGGTATATTATTTTTATTACCAAAGACTTGGGGCATTCGAAAAAAGATAGCAGACTATTTTGGCATTGAAGACAACTCTGCAGAAGCAACTCCGATGCCCACAGAAACTCCGGAAAAACCACTAGAACTAGATAAAGATAAGAAAGATGAAAAGAGTTTGTGGAATCCTAAGAATTGGGGTTCTGGTGATGAAGAAAAGAAAAAGGAAGAAGCTGTTAAAAAAGAAGCAGAAGCCAAAAGAAATGCTAGTAGGATACAAGCAGCGGAAGAACACAAAAATTCTGTTGATAAAATGCATGAGGCTCAGGCAGCTCGAAAACTTAAACGAGAAGTTTCTAAACAAAATTCAGAAGAAACTCCTGCATCTGAAAAATTAATATTTTTAAAACCCGGAGAAGAAAGTGCTGGATTATCTCCATGGGCAAAGAAATTGGGCGAAGACAATAAAACTTCTCCGGTGGTTTCGTCCACTATTAAAGTTCCTACCAATATACAAGAGGTTCCTCAATTTGGCAAACAAGTTGCTGGAAAGGGTGCTGATGTTTTAAATAAATATATAGACGAAAGCCGCAAAGATAAGGGTTCTGTGGGAGATTCTTTGGGGGTTGTAAAAGACTCCTTTAAACAATTGACAGACAATTTCATGGATCGTTTTGAAGACTTTACCGAACGATTCTCTTCTAAAAATTCTGGTGGAGAATCTTCTAGCAGTTCTGGTAGTTCTGGAGGCATAACTATACCTTCTTCAAGAGATGATAAATTGGACAAACACCGCAACGCATATTCAGCATTTAATGTAAGAGGAGTACAAGGATAATTTATGGCATATAATTTTTTCAGTATTCAACCTAAGATGGGTACTTTTATGGGTACTAACACCTTTACATATCCAAATGTTGTAAAGGCTGGATCCGGTTCTATAGATGTTCATGGTAAATTTAAATGGAAGAATCATGGAAGTGTTGAAGAGGTTCCTTGTCTAGTTGTTACAGAGTATAGTTTAGATTACGGATTATTGACCACAAGTATTACCAGGTTATTACAACCAATCAATAGTGCTTTGAGTATGGGTAAAGATCCGGGACAGGTTTTATATACTGGAAATCCTACAGGGTTTTCATATAATTTACCATACCTAAAAAGTGAGGGCAGCATAAGAGGGGCTATTTCTAATGGATGGGTCAAACAGGACGGCCTCATGGATATAATAGGCAGTAGTTTGGGAGGAATCGGAAAAATGATTAAAAGGGCAGGAGACACCTTTGATAAAATTGGAAAAGTTTTAACTCCTGGTTGGGGTCGAGAGGATATTAAAAGATTTGGTCAAACTGAAGAAAAATCTATATCAGTTTCTTTTCCTCTTTACAACACTGGCACCGTGCAAGAAGCTAATGATAACTATAGTTTCATAAGTTTATTCGCAATTCAAAATTTAAAAACCAGAACATCTTTTACAACTTATTTGCCTCCTAAAATATATACATTAGACACAATGGCAGAAGGTGGTATTTTTTGCCCAGCTGCTTATGTCAAATCTTTTGACGTTGAAGCTATAGGACCAGTAAGAAGAATGAATGATTTTGGAGTGGGTAATGCTGCTGGTGCAGGCTCTAGTGGATATCGATTAGTGCCAGAAGCATATTTAGTAAAAATTGTTTTTGGAGAACTTTTACCAGAGAGTTCCAATATTATGGAAGGGGCCCTTGGTGGTTCAAAAGTTAAAGTAATAAGCTCTATGGCATCTACTGCGGGTACATCTTTTGCCAGTACTTTTTCCAATTCTAGTAATTCTAATCCATCAAATGATGTCTTGCCCACTGATAGCAGTGGAGGAGTGGGGCCAAACCCTATAGACATGGGTGAAGGGTTTACAGACAGAGTTTCTAGCGGAGTCAGCATTAATGCAAGACAGGATGATGGAGATGTTATATATCCGCTAGGTCCACCAAACAATTATTCAACTGAGTTTGAACTTTCCGGCGAGTCAATCGCCGAAGTATATGGCCCAACTGCACCAGTTGGATTACCGGATGAGCGATTCAACGGAGACCCCTCCAAAAATTTAGAAAATTTCATACCCAATCCAGATGGTACTCCTATGGACAGGACGCAAATGGAAGAAGCACTTGCTGCTCAACAATTTGCAAGTGCTGTCGGAGAAGAACCCACCGGACTAGAACCATTGCCCACTCCAGATACTATTACCAACTCAGAAACCTCTGATATAACCCAAGGTAAATACGTACCAGATCCTTTGAAATGTGACACTGGACTGGATGCCTCTTCTGGAGAAGAATATGGAGCTTCTGTGCAAGGTGAAAAACAATCTACAAATTATCCAACCCCATCTTCTAATAATAACTCCGGAGAAGAATGGAGTGGAAGAGACGGTCCTGTACAACCTCAACGTTATGTCCAAGATCCTGATGCTGCAGAAGGCCCTATTGGACCACCAGCTCCTCCAGAAGCTAAAGTAGATCCAATGTGGAACCAGGCATCTCCTACTCCAGAAATTCCAAAAGTAGATCCCTCAACACTAGCAAAAGACCCAGCTGAATTGCCTCGACCCTTATCTGCTCCAGATTGGTCAAAACCCCCAGAAAAACTAGTAACACAAGACTATCCAGGACGGTCTCTGGCTGAACTAGCTGCTGGAAATTATAAAGACATGTCTTTTCAAGAAGAGCAGGCGGTTATGAAAGATATGCAAGGAGCTGCTGATGTTCAAATGAAAAGCGAACAAGCCAATTTAGATGCCTTGAACGCACAATCTAATGCTAGAGTTTCTGCTGCTTATGATAAGATGACCCCAGAACAAAAAGCAAATTTATCAGATGAAGCTAAATTTGTAGTAGCAGAAGCCAAACATTCTTCGGTAGATGCATTATTTCCACCCACAGGAGCTCCAGGGTCTTCACCAGCAACTGTTCCTCCAAGTGTTGTTACAAATGTTCCGGTTGCTAACAAAGAACCGGATTTAACACCAGTCAGACCTCCGGGAGCTAGCACCTCAACCACATCATATGACAATAAAGTAGCGGCAATAAAGGCTCAAATAGATGCAGAAACCAAGGCATTTGCCACACCAAATCCGAACATAGTGGGTGTTGTGAGTATACCCTATAGCAAGACAGGGTCAACTACATATCAAACCACCGCAGATCAAAAAGCCCAGTATGATACAATTCAACAAAACTATCAAAGTAATATAAGTTCTGGTATGAGTCCTGCAGACGCTACTGCAAAAAAGAATGCAGATTTAAGAGTTTATGAATATCAAAATTTTATAAAACCTCTTAGAACCCAACAAACCACTACAAGAAATCAAGCTCTTGGTCAATAGTAAATTAGTCATATGAAACAAAATGAATTTGAAGATCTGCCCCAGCTTAATTTGTATAGATATGAAAATTTTTTCAACATTTATACAGATGAGCGCACTGGAGAAAGATTTTATAATATTTTAAAATCTGTAAATATATTTCCGTCTGGTAGTGCAGATGTTGAAACTGCTCACATAATTTCTGAATCTGATACTTGGCAGTCTATTTCCTATTTGCATTATAATATCATGGATTTATGGTGGTTAGTTTGTGCCTATAACAGCATTAACAATCCAGTTTTGAGGCCTCGTCCGGGTTCTACTATAAAAATTTTAAACAAACAATATGTAAGTATTGTACTGCAGGAATTGCATAACCAACTAAATAGGTAATATGCCTGATGACGATGAAGAACTTGATATTCCGTTGGATGAATTAGAGCCAGATGATATTCTTGTAGATGGCAAATATTATCAAGGAAATGAAAACATTCTTCGTACCAAAAATGCTACCTTTAAATGGACTCCTGCGATGCAGGAAGAAGTTAAGTTGTGTATAAAAAGCATTTTACACTTTGCTGAACAGCATTTTTATATCATAACTCTTGATGATGGAAAACAAAAAATCCAGTTATACAAATATCAAAAAAGACTTTTAAAGGCATTTAAGGCTAATCGTTTTAATGTTGTATTAAGTAGCCGTCAGTCGGGTAAAACCACCACTATTACTATATATGCTTTGTGGTTGGTTTGTTTTCAGGCAGATAAAAGAGTCACTATTGTTGCTAATAAAGAATCTACCGCAAAAGAAATTTTTAGTCGCATCCGAACTGCTTATGAAATGTTACCCATTTATCTTAAACCAGCCATTAAATCTTGGCGTAAAGATGGTTTAAATTTAACAAACGGTTCCGCTATTACCATTAGTACTACATCAGCAGCGGGACCTCGTGGTGGTAGTAGTAACCTGCTACTCATTGATGAGATGGCTTTTTGTCCTCCAGAAATTATGAATGAATTGTGGAAGTCTGCTATTCCAATTATCATTCAATCTAAAAAATCTCAAATTACAGTTATTAGTACTGCGAATGGAGTTGATAATAAATTCTATCAATTGTTTAGAGACGCTCAAAAACCAGAAAGTATTTGGCATTCTGAGCGAGTTGAATGGTGGGATGTTCCTGGCCGGGATGAAAAATGGAAAAAAGATGCCATGGAGCTCTTAGCAGAAGAGGGCAAGGGGGAAGAATCTTTCGATCAAGAATTTGGTAATCAATTTATTGTTCCGGGTAGAACTGTTATAGATCCAGAACTATTAGAGCAGCTTAAAAATTGTCCAGAACCTATATTAGCATTTGAAGAGGGTCGATATTTAGTTTATAAATTACCAGAACCCGGTAAACAATATGTAATGGGTGTTGATGTTGGGGAAGGTATAGGTAGATCTAATACTGTTGCACAGGTATTTGATATTACAGATCTGCAACAAATAGAACAAGTGGCTACATTTGCTTCAAAAGATATCAGTCCTTATCATTTTGGGACTCGACTTTTAGGATTATTAAATGATTGGGGCAGATGTCCAGTGCTTGTTGAAAATAATAATTATGGAATGCAAGTTTTGGATGTGCTGTATCATACTCACAATTATGAAAATATAGTAACATATGCTCAAGAAGGAAATAGTGTTCATTATAACACTGGAAATCGTAAAGGAGTACATGCTCATACCACTACGAAATATCATGGAGTTAGTAATTTTAGATATTGGTGCAATAGTTTAAAGGCTGTAAAATTTAATAATGCAGAAACTGTACAAGAATTGCATACGTTTGTAAGATTGCCTAATCAAATGTATAGTAAACGAACAGATAAAGATTTAGATGATAGAGTCATGTCCAGTATTTGGGCTTTATTTATTTTAATACCCAATCTAGTTCAAAATTATTTTAGTGTTTTAGAAATAGATGATCAAGGAAGACCTAAAGTAATAAGAGCTATTAATGATAATTCAGAGCTATTAAAACAAAGTCCTTTAATTGTTGGTCAGATGGGTAAATTATACAGGAATCGTCACATCAATGTGATACCCGCCATGATAAATCCTAAACCCGCTCAAAGGGATCCTTATGGAGATGATGCAAAAGATTTATGGATGTGGCTTCACACACAAGCCTTTGGAGGAACTCCTCCAGAAGTTCAAAAAGAATTGACGACAGAGGAACTAGAATCAATGTATAAGGAAGAATATTCACCTATAGTATTATTTTAAATATATGAATCAAAGCGTATTAAATCAAGCTAGGATAGACAAATTTAATTTGTTAATGGATATTCCATTGGCATTGAAGAAAACTTTAGATCCCATTTTAAAGACTGCAAAAAACCCAAACACTATTCAATTTACAGTCTTTGGTTCGCCAGTACCTGCTATGAAGATTGCTCCTATAAATTTGCCATTTGGTGGACAAAGTTATAATACTTCTAGCAACACTAGAGGACCGTGGCCACCTTTGGATTTAAAACTCGTAATTGACAACGGATATCAAAATTATTGGATACTTTGGAATTGGTTGAATCTTTTTAATGATTCCTCCACCGGCCACACAGACATGATAAGCAGACCATCTCCGTTTGAAGATAAAGATTATATTACCAATATTCCATTTACAGATTATGTTTGTGATTTTGTTTTATATGCTTTAGACGAATATAATAATAATATAATGGCATTTAAATATAAAGATGCTTTTATAACTGGATTATCTGAAATAAATTTTACCCATCAAGATGAAAACATTTTAACATCAACTGTATCGTTTGCATATAATCAAATGACTCCACAATTATTAAACAATGTAAGTTCTATTTCTCAATAATATGACAAACTCGGTAATCAATAAAGAACGGTTTATAAATCAAATCGGTGCTGATTATTTTTGGGTTGAAGTTTGGATGTATAATATGCTTCCAAATTACCAACCATGGCCAGTTCCGTGCATGTTTATTGATCAACTTTCCATAGAAGAAACTTTATATGATTGGTCTACAGAAGGTTATATTGTAATTGAAAACTGGGGTGAAGCTATAGAAAGAGGAGCTTCCGCCTTTAGTTCTGCTGCCGGTTCTGATGGTAAAAAATCTTTAGATATAAAAGCCCCTTATGTAATGAGATCAGACGGGCGTAATTTAATTAGTATTAAAATTTATCCATACACTCAAGAAGAGCCCACCTCTAATCAGGTTGAAAAACTTGATCCCTGGAGCATGTCTTTTGATTTTGTAATTTATGATATACAAGATATTACAGATGATCCAGCCAAAAAAATGAGGGCCTATTATTTCAAAGATGTTAAAAAACAGGTCTTAGAGGAAAGAAGGGTTGAATGGAGTACTGGAATGGATTCTTCTCAAGGAGGTACAGATTTTGAAAAAGCAATGACAGGACCAGCTGCCTTAAAGTCTCTTTTAGAGGCAGCTGGAAAAATGGGGAGTGAGTCCGCTCAATTGTGTGTAACATATGACGAACAAGGATCCATTGATAAGCCAAATATACCACTTTCAAAAATAGATACCAATAATTGGGATACTGGAGCCCCTAAGAATGAATCAGCAATTTACTACACATCTCCAGGAAATACCAATGTCATTGATGATATGCAATATATTGTCAATAATTCCAAATCTGCAGATAATTGTCCTCTTATTTTAGATTATGGTAGAACTATAAAAACCAAAGCTTGGCAATTTGTTTCATTGTCATCTTTTATTAAAGATTCTGAAAAAAATCAAATAGAAAAATTATTATTAGAAGAAGGTGGTAACTCTAACTCTCCCCCACATATAGAGAGAAGTTATTTTACAACTGGTTCTGATAATCCTCTTAAAAACTTTACATCTCCACTGGCATCTATAATTAAAAATTATCAACATTCTCCTATGATAGCTTTAGATGAGCATCGTATGGTTAACGCTCCGGTTTTTAACTATGACCATTCTACAGGTACGTATAATATACACTTTAAAGATAACACCTTAAAAGAAGTGTTAGAAAAAACTAAAAAAGTGGCTGCAATGGGTTTATATAATTTTAAAGATTCTCCCGATAAAAGTCAAGATAAAATATTAATGAATATTAATAAAACAAAGGCATCTGGAGCAGCAACTCGTAATGTATTCTTGCCTCAAAGATTTTATTTGAAGGATCATACAGGATTGAATATGTTAAAAGATTTAATATTCCTAGGTGAATCTATTGCATTTCAAGTTCCTGGATTAACTTTTAGGGCTCCTGGCAAAATTATTTATATAGACAGACCATCAGCCGGCGGTGATCAAAATCCGTTTGATGATCGATTTTTAGGCCAATGGATTATTACTAAAATAACACACTTTTTTACAAAAGGTGGATATATTAATGATATAGTTGCATCAAAAATAGATGCATTCTCTGCAATATATGGTAAAACCGACAATGCCTATTAAATAGTGTTATGACTCGAGAACAACTAAAGAAACATTTAGAAGAAATACGAGATAAAATTCCAGCTGCTCCAGTTTCCTACCCATCTACTTCTCAAGTAATTAAAAATGCGGTTTCCAGTATTAGTCAAAATTTACAGCAAGTTATTAGTGGAAATGGAATTATGGTAGAAGCATCTGTAGCAGATGCTCGATTGGCTATATGTCAAAAATGTGATTTTTTTGAAAAAAATAACAACCGTTGTAAGAAATGTGGCTGTTATATGGAGATAAAAACTAAATTAAAAGTTGAAAAGTGTCCGGAAAGAAAGTGGTAAATATTTTATATGGGAGATTTTAATTTCAAATTTTATGAAGACAATTCTGGTCTCAAGAGTCATGAATTAATTCTCTTGAGAAATGTAGGATGTAATGGTGATATTAATAAATATGCAGCTTCATTGTTTATTTTAAATAAAGGACATGAGGCGTTGGGAAATACCTTTACCATAACTGCACATTTTCCGGGGTGTACAATATCTGAAAGTTTTTATAAAGATTTTGTAGATAAAGATGGGGGTATTTTAAAAGCTTGTAATTTATTAAAGAAAACTATCAATTCAACTTTAGGACAGGCACAACATTTTCTTGATGTTGGTCGTCTAGGCTTGATCAGTAGATTATCTGGATTGTTACACTTTGATGGGGTGTCTGGTCCACAGGTGTGTTTGCCTCCTGGGTGTCAAGATATGGCAAATACTTTTGTGCCAAACATGCTTTCTAAATTAACAAAATATACCGAAAATATTTTTGCAAATAGTTATCTAAGTAAAGTCACCACCGGAGCAATGGGGGCATTTTCAGAAGCAATTCACACAATAACTGGTACAGTACAAAGTTTTTATGAAGCAATAAACGACATATTTAAAGGAGTTTCTATGTTACTCCAGAGTATGCAATTGCTGATAGATCAAATAGTTGGTACGGTGACTCAAATTCTCTTGAATAAATTCTTAGGGCCTCGAGTTATGATGTGGCTTGCCATCATTTGTATGATTTTTCAAATGATACAAAGTATTTTAGATGATGTTTCCTTTTTTGCTTCTATTTTTGGTGGCTCTGATAGTCTGTTTAAAGTTTTAAATTCTGTACAAACTGTGATTAATACCGGAGCTCAAATCATGGATACAGCAAATACCCTTTCCTCCGGCAGTGCTACATTAGGAACCTTTTTCCCAAAAGAAGCTGCTAAACTTAATGCTTTTATCAAGAGTATAGGTTCTATTCCAGAACATTATTTGGGTTATCTATTAAAGGGTTTTAATTTTGGAAAAATTAGTCAAAATAGAGGATTGAGTATAGCAAACGCTATCGTTCAAAGATATGGTCTAGGGGCTCAATTGGGAGATTTGAATACAGTATTACAAACATTCGGTAACGGACCTATAAGTTCAAAATCTAGTTGGACTCGGACGGGCCCCGGACTGGTGAAGGGTTCGTTGTCTTGGTTACCAAAAGAATTGAATAGTCCTTTAATGTATAGGTTGTTAAATTCTAGTAGTCCTTTCAGGAATGCCACATATGACCATAATGGGTTACCTAGCATGACCATACAAGGATCTGTTAACTCTTTTAAGAATGTATTTGATTTAAATAAGAGTGTCTATTATGGAGACATGGTGAGTAAGGGTGGTGTTAGTGGCGCAAACGCGGCGGCGTTATTAAATGATTTGAGAAATACCATGTTGCCTCAGAGACCTATATATTCTCCAGCTTTATGAGTGAACCAGTATACGGAAACCATATAGGTATAATTGTTAATAGCAACGACCCAGAATCGCGTGGTCGTGTACAAGTTTTTGTGCCTTATTTGTCTACAACACTTTTTACAGGTTGGAATGAAAAGGGTTCTAATATCAGTATTCGACAGGGAGACCTGTCTAGCATAGAAGGAGCGGTGTTAGAAAGACTTAAAAAACTATTGCCATGGGCTGAAAGTGCTAATCAAAATTTTGGAGTGGGCGGTGGAACTAGTTATTCAGATCCAGCAACTGGAAGTACTCGGATAGCATCTACTGGGGCCCCTACAGTTACCAATGTCGCAAATAAAGACTTACGCAACGGCCAACCAACTTCTGTTGTAAACCCCTCTGCAGGTAATCCTAATCCAGAAAATAACACAGCAGATACTAATGGCAAGGTGAAGGGCAACTCTGGGTATCTACAGCCCACTGTATCAGATGGTACTTATAATAAACAACCAACAAAGGTGGTTCAAACACAGGACATGGTTGATTTAAATCTTCAAATTATTAAAGAATGTGGTTCGGGATTAACCAATAACCTTCCAAGAGATGCTGAGAGATTTGGGCTGGATAATACTCCAGAATCTTGGGCTAAATTTATGGGCAAAGTGCCATATTATGAAACTGGTAATCAACTTTATGGACCAGAGGCACAAAATTTAAATGACCCTGGTGGATCATACGGCCCTTATAGTTTATCGCCCTACACCGCACGAGATTTTGGAAAGGCTTATCCAACTATTTTTGCTAGATATGGAGTAGAAGCCCGAGTTTATTCTCCAGAAGAACTAAGAGACCCGGTTACATCTGCTAGAATAAATTTAGCATATTGTGAAGCCATGATGGCTAAACCTGGTAATAATGTAATTCAAGCTGGTACTGGAAATAGTCGCCTTGGAATGAGCCGAGGATATGCTGCTAATACCCTAAATGCTTTAGCGGGACAAAGAGATCCTAGCAGCATGAGCACCGCTACTAAGGGATCTTCTTCTAATAGTGGTCCGGCCACTACAGCTGGAGGCAATACTGCTTTATCTCACGATAAATCTCACGCAATAGACACCACATCTCCGGCGGCTCCCCATGACATGAGAACTCCACATGGTGTAAATTCTACACCGTCTCCGGGTAATATGGTTTATGTATTTTTCTTGGGAGGAGATCCTCAGAGACCAGTATATTTTGCAGCAGTAGCGGAACCAGGGGCGGCGGGTAGAACTGATCAAGGAAATGTTCAAGTTCCTGTAGGAACTCCGGGTCCGGTTGCTTCTCAAAATGCTCCTAATCAAGGAAGCACTTCTCCTACCTCTCCCTCTTCTGGTGCGACAATTACTCAAAATAATGGACAAACAACGGACACCTCAGTTAGTAACACATCACCGGGCGAAGTTCCTGCGATTGGTAGTTCGGCAGCTGTTACTGATGAACTTTCCAAATCTTCTAATTTGGTGTCAGCCTTAATTCCCATGTCACCGGATAAGGTTATGGCAAATTTAAAATCATGGGATGGTGCTAAAAATCAAACTGCCAGGGCAGTGGATGTGGATGGTAATTTGGTATATGCGGCACTAACCCCTGGTAGCAAGGGAGATTATGCTCCAGATATTATTACTTCTAAAGAATTGAGTAATTTAATTGTCACTACAAAACAACAAGCGGCCACGGATCCTTCAAAACAAGTGTTGGTGGATTATTATACGTCTATAGCTTCAAACCCATTAACAAATGAAGAAGCCTTCCTGGCTTCTCAAAAAGTTTTAAGCAAAAATGTAGGTCTTTAGTAAAGTATAAATTTTTAATATTCGATAAATAAATGTATGGCTGATGTCAATGTAGGAAATAATTCAGTAAAAACAGATGAAATTAAGGGTGCTGCAGGCACTTTAAGATTTCATACCAATAAACAGGATGTTGGAAATTCTCCAAATGCCCAAGTAGACACCTCATCTGTTCAATTGTCACAAAATGACGGTTCTTATCTCAAGTTAGGAGCTGGCGGAACCATTCGAATGGAATCTCCTTCAGATACTTCCATCAATGCTAATAAGAATTATTTTGAATCCGTATTGGGTGATAAAATTGTTAAAATTCAAAGAGATGTATATACTTCTATTGGTGGCCGTGTTGCGATTAACATAGGCACTCAAACCGCTGCTGAAAGACAGGCAGCTGAGCAACTTCAAACAATTGCATCTAACATTCAAAGTCAGGGTATAGCAGCTGCTGTTGCTGCCGTGGATCCAAGAATTCCTTGTGGAGTGTGTAACTCAATGAGGCTTCGAGATGAACATTCTAAAATATGGGTATATACTACAAAATATTTAGACTTATTAACTGAAGTACCTTATATAGGTACTTA